>Ga0302288_1001978_pt1 | contig 12450 bp, 10 predicted proteins | sample III_Fen_N1_1_FD_194549 | JGI IMG/M metagenome (GOLD analysis project Ga0302288, IMG submission 194549) | Peat permafrost microbial communities from Stordalen Mire near Abisko, Sweden - III_Fen_N1_1 | ecosystem: Environmental > Terrestrial > Soil > Wetlands > Permafrost | place: Sweden: Abisko...
GCATGTTGAAGTATTTATCTTCGGTGAATAATACCGGATACGTGGTTCAGCCGCTTCCGGTTGATCAATTCAGCTGCCAGTTTATTGATCTAAATAAAGCGGAACTACGTTGGATAGCTGTAAATGATACCCTTGAACCAAGTGCAAAAGAGGAGCAATATATAGTATATACGCGCATAGACGATGGTGGATTTGACAATGGAGTATTGGTAAATACCAACGGCGCCACGGTTACTTTGCAGCCGGGTAAGATGTATAGTTTCAGGGTGACTGCCGTGAATAAAGGTGGTGAAAGTTTTCCGTCGGAAATACTTTCGGCCTATCGTGCACCCAGTGAAAAAGGTGAAGTACTTGTTGTCAATGGTTTTCAGCGGGTAAGTGCTCCTGCTAGTTTTAAACTGGATAGCATTTATGGGGGATTTCTTAGCGATGAAGACGCTGGCGTTCCTTATTTGTCAGACATTAGCTTTGTCGGAAAGCAATATGAATTTAAACGAAGCAAACCCTGGATCAATGATGATGCACCCGGATTTGGGGCTAGTCATGCTAATTTTGAAGGTAAGGTAATAGCTGGAAATACATTTGATTATCCTTACCTGCACGGTAAAGCGATAAAGGAAGCGGGTTACTCATTTGTGTCGTGTAGCGAGAAAGCGATGCTTGCAGGTGACGTAGATGTAACTAAATTTAAGATACTTGATTTAATTTTGGGTAAACAAAAGCAAACATACGTAGGAAATGCTAAAAAAGTTGCCGAATTTAAAACTTTTCCATTAGCTTTGCAGCAAATAATCAGAACGTATTGTGCGAAAGGAGGCAACCTGCTTTTAAGCGGTTCTTACATTGCTTCCGATCTTTGCGAAGCCGATCATTTGGTGAAAGAAGATCGTTTATTTTTAGAAAACGTTTTAAAAATAAAGTTCAGAACTTCCAAAGCCAGTGTTGGTGGAAATGTAAAAATTGTTTCTTCGCCGAATCGATATTTCAGGAAAATGAATTTGAATTATTTCGATGAGCCGAATGCAACTTCTTACTTTGTTCAGTCGCCGGATGCTATCGAACCGGTTGGTGAAGGAGGATTTACCATTTGCCGCTATGCCGAGAATAATCTTAGTGGAGGTGTAACTTATTCGGGAAAATATAAAACCTGTGTTTTTGGTTTTCCTTTTGAAACGATACAACAGGAGAAAGATCGGGCTAAATTGATGGAATCGGTTTTGTCGTTCTTATCTTCAATAAATCAATAAATAATTGTCGTATTTTTGAACAGTGTTTACTTATACAATAAAACTCATAATATGGAAGCAAGCAAAATAATAATTGGCATAACGCATGGTGACATCAATGGTGTCGGGTACGAAGTTATTTTAAAAACCATGTCCGATCCTCGCATGTTGGAAACATTTATTCCCGTTATTTATGGTTCGCCCAAAGTAGCAGCTTTTCATCGCAAGCAGTTGGATATACAAGGTTTAAATCTAAATACCGTCAATTCTATCGAAGAGATAAACCCTAAACGTGTCAATATCATTAATTGCTGCGACGATGAAATTAAAGTTGAGCTGGGTACTTCCACTACGGAAGCAGGGAAAGCAGCTCTTTCGGCTTTAGAACGTGCTACCGAGGACCTGAACAAAGGCGCGCTTCATGCCATTGTAACTGCTCCTATCAACAAAAAGAATATTCAATCGGCTACTTTCAAATTTCCCGGGCATACCGAATACCTGGAGCAAAAGTTCGGAACCGGAACACCCGCATTGATGATGCTGGTAAACGATGTGATGAGAGTAGCGGTAGTTACAGGTCATATTCCGGTGAATGAAGTATCGGGTGCTCTGACTGAAAAGCTAATCGTGGATAAACTGGCTGTTTTGAATGCTTCGTTGAAAAGTGATTTCTCTATTGTTCGCCCACGTATTGCTGTGCTGGGTTTAAACCCACATGCCGGCGACGAAGGTGTGATTGGTGACGAAGAGCAAACCGTCATTATTCCTGCCCTAAAACAAGCCGAAAAACAAGGCATTATTTGTGTGGGCCCTTATCCTGCTGATGGTTTCTTTGGTTCGGGAAATTTCAATAAATTTGATGCCGTGCTGGCCATGTACCACGATCAGGGACTTATTCCTTTCAAAACCGTATCGATGGACACAGGCGTGAATTTCACAGCCGGCTTACCGGTTATCAGAACTTCACCCGATCATGGAACGGCTTACGACATTGCCGGTCAGAATGTAGCCTCGGAAGAATCGTTCCGTCAGGCCTTATATATGGCTTATGATATTCACCAAAGCAGAGTTTGGAACAAAGAAATAAGTGCTAATCCACTAAAAACCGAACACCGCGTTGAGCGTGGAGGCAGAGTGGAATAGGCATTCAACGTAATCAAAAAAAAGTCGTCAAGCATTTGCCTGGCGACTTTTTTTTGATTGAATTGTTACGCTTATTTAGGTTGCCAAAAACACATTTTTGGTGAAACAATAGCTTCGTCAGCTTTTAATTGTTTCATGGCTTTGTCTACCTCTTTGCGTTCAAGTCCGGTTAGTTCAACTATTTTGCCTGCATTTAAAGGCACTCCGGCTTTTTTCATTGCGTCTAATACTAGTTCTTTTGCTTCCATAATAATTATTTTTGATGAGCTCTGACTCACACTTAAGTGGAAAATCAGAGAGGTTATACTTTATATATTTCAACCAGGATTGACTTATATTGCGAAGTCTTTGTTCTTGGCTCTTTATTCTAAAGTCTTATTCAATATTCTTCCTTACCTTTTTCAAAAATGTCTGCATACCTTCAGTATCTTTATCTTCGATAATGTCCAGTAGAACTTTTAGTTCGGCACGAATATTCTCCACTTGCTTAGGTGTGTTAGGGTTGAAAAGGATTTCAGTCAACAGATAATCATCTTCACCCAAGAGTCCTTTGGCAATATCCATGTGGCGTTTAAAAGTAGTTCCCGGTGCTTCCTGTGGCTTCATTACGGAGGCAAAAACCAGTGTTGAAGCAAATGGAATGGACAATGAATAAGCGATAGTCTCATCGTGTTCATCGAAAGTGTATTCAAAAATTTTCAGTTTCAAGGATCCGTATAAATCTTTGAAGAAGGCTTTACCCATATGATCTGATTCGGAAATAATGATGGAGCTTTGCGTGCTCAGGTTATCCAAAGTGGCAAAGGTCGGACCGAACATAGGGTGTGTTGATACGTAGCGCATTCCTGTGCTTTCGTAATAGCTTTGTAGACCCGTTTTCACCGAAGCGATATCCGAGATAATACAGTTTTTAGGCAGATAGGGCAATATGGTTTGGAAAGCCTCAATCGTATATTTCAACGTTACGCAGTTGATAACCAACTCAGGCTCAAATGCACGAACTTCTTCGTATTCGGTCATTCGCAAGGTGTTGAAAACAAAGCGCAGACGTTTTGGGTCTGTGTCGAAAAGTGCCACTTCGTGATGGATACACATCACGTCGGTAAGAAATGTGCCCATTTTTCCGGCACCAAGAATAAGTATTTTCATTATATAGTTACGAGTTACAAGTTACGAGTTACAAGAGCTTTTGTAGACAAGTAAGTGAGTAAGCATTGTTTTAGTTGTTTGGTTTGCAAAGGTAAAGAAAATGTGTCAATTTTCTTATTCGCGAATAAGCATATTATTGAATTGGAGTAGTCTCTTTTTTTCCATAGCTCTTATCTATCTTCAAAAATGGGATAACAGCCAGGGTCGGAATAGCCAAAACCATAATCCAGATAAAGAAATGCTGGTAGCCAAACATGTCCTGCAACCAACCGGCTATCATGCCCGGGAGCATCATGCCCAGCGCCATAAAGCCGGTACAAATGGCGTAATGAGCTGTTTTATGTTCACCGTCGGCAAAATAAATCATGTAAAGCATATAGGCGGTGAATCCGAATCCGTAACCAAATTGCTCAATAGCCACCGCGATATTAATCAGTATAAAACTGGTAGGAAGTGCCCACGACAAGTAAACGTAAGCCAAGTGTGGCAGCGTAATGCTCAATGCCATTGGCCAAATCCAGTACTTTAATCCTTTGCGCGAAGCTGCAATTCCACCCGTAATTCCACCTAATGTAAGGGCAATAATACCCACCGTTCCGTAAACCAATCCTACTTGTTCGGTGCTGAGTCCCAGTCCGCCAACAGTGCGGGCGTCAAGTAGAAAGGGAGATGCCATTTTTACCAACATGGCTTCGCCGAGGCGATACAGCAACATAAATGCGATAGCTAATCCAATTCCTTTCTTTTGAAAAAAGGAAGCAAAGGTGAGACCGAATTCGCGGAAAATATCTTTTGGGTTGGCTGCTGTTTTGGTTGTATCTGACTCGGGACGGGGCAAAATGAACCGATGATAAACAAAAAATATAACAAATAATGCTGCCAAAATAAAAAATGTAACACTCCACGCAAGTCGGATTTTTCCGGTATATTGTTCTAAATAACCTGCAATAATAACAAAGAGTCCTTGACCGGAAAGCATGGCCAATCTATAAAAAGTACTCCGTATCCCTACGAAAAAGGATTGTTCGGAACTGTCTAATGCCAACATATAAAAGCCATCGGCTGCAATATCGTGGGTGGCAGAGCTAAAGGCTATCAGCCAGAAAACCGACAAAGTAGCCTGAAAAAAAAACGGCATAGGTATAAGAAAAGCAACTCCGGCTAAACCGGCGCCAATAAGCAATTGCATGGTGACTATCCACCAACGTTTGGTTTTTATAATGTCTACAAACGGACTCCAAAACGGCTTAATGACCCATGGTAAATACAGCCAACTGGTGTAAAGGGCAATGTCCGTATTCGAAATGCCTAGGCGTTTGTACATAATCACTGCCACCGTCATGGCTACAACATAGGGTATTCCTTCAGCAAAATAAAGCGTTGGTATCCAAGACCAAGGGGATTGTTTTTTTGTATTATTTTCCATGTGAAATGTTGATTATCTGACAAGTTTTTCTGTTTATTTTAATGTTAAAAGTTCCACCTAAACTTTGTTTAGGAAGAGTTCCAGTAAGTATCCAAAAGTCACCAAATCTATAATAATCATATGGGCGTTCATTTAAAATTTCATCCTTGCCATATATTCTAAAAAGAATTGGTTCCGCTAACTCAACCAATTCCTTTTCATTATTTATTAGAATTCTTTCATTAAATTGCTTTCGCGTCGAATCTTTCAAAAGTTTATAAAGTTCTTTTTCTTCAAGTTCTCCAATAAACTTTCTGTATTTTTTGTTATAAACATCGTTTGTATCAATGAACACTTTTGATTCGCTAATTTCTGATTTACTGCTTTGAGTCTTTTTGCAACTAGGAAAAAGAAGTAGCAAAAATAGAAATGAAATACTTGTCGATTTTTTCATAAAAAATCATGTGTTTGAATGGTTTTATTCTCTACAAAAACTCTTTTTAGTAAGGTTACGACTTGTTTCGACGTAGTTGTTTTATTCCCCTTTAGGGGTTAGGGGTCATTAAGTATATATCCTTTTCAATTCCGCACCTCTAAAATAATGCAACAGAATTTCGTTATACGGATATCCTTTTTCGCCCATCACAGCAGCACCTATCTGGCAGAGACCCACGCCATGTCCCCAGCCGGCTCCGGTGAGGGTGAAATGTTGAGGAATGCCGTTCGTGATGTCTGTTTTATCCACTACGAAAGCCGAACTGTAGAGATGTGAGTTGGAAAGCCATTTGCGGATTTCCAGTTCTTTGCCCACGATAATGCTTCGTTTTGTTCCTACGATATTGAGTTCAATGATACGACCTGATTCTCCTCGTTCTACTGGAATAAGATCGATAATTTCTCCAAAATCGATGCCTGAGCGACGAGCCAGTAGTTCCGATAATTCAGCCTGCGAGTAGTTTACTTTCCAACGATAAAAGTCGGTGGTTTCCTGGTCGTAATTGTTCAGCACTTGTGCCAATACTTTCTTATCGGTAGTATTACAGAATGCTTCGGGTGATTGACGAATCCATTTCACTGCATTCTCTTCAACGGTCAAATCGAGTTCGAATCCTTCGGGATCGGTGGGATTGTCGATTACTTTGGTGAGGTAGGGGTAATGCTCCGGTGCCCAGCAGTTCTCGAAAGTTTCCGATGCTCCGCCGCACGATTTGCTGAAGCGTGCATCGCAAATTTTATTCTCAAACATCAATACCTCGCCACGTGTGGCTTCGATTGCTTTTTCTACAGCGGCTGTTGAGGCACGTGTAATGCCCTGATAGCGCTGGCAATGGTCATCGGCACATACATCGAAATGGGTATGGGCATCGCGTTCGTACCACTTCGTGTAGTTGACAGTTGACAGTTGACAGTTGACAGTTTTGAATTCTGTTTTTGGTCTTGGCTCTTGGTTCTTGGCTCTTGATTCTTGCATCGGATGCAACAACCAACTCCTCGAAATCACGGCATGCGCTTTCAATAATTCATCGGAGGCGGTGGCACTCATTTCGCTGGAAATAACACTAGTAAGATAATTCTCTACCGAAATATGATTAATCGCTGTCAATTGTTCATTTTCAACGATCAACTTTAATGCCCCTTTGAACCGCTGATTTTCCTTGCGCTCCCAGTGGAAATTGATGCCAATCACCACTTCGATAAGGTCGAATGATGCTGTTTCTACTGCCGGTTCAAAAATGATTTCTGCTGCATTTCCTCCATCAAAGAAGACCTGACCGTCCTTGTATTCGGCTTTTTGTTTGCCGGTGTATGTCTTGCCGTTGGTACACGTAAATTCGCCGTTCAGCACAAATTCAATGCTGTTGGCAGATACTATCCCGACGTTGATATATAATTCTTTCATTAAAATAGACTTTTTTACTTCACAGGAATTCCCAACCAGGTGAACTTATAAAATGATGCTTTTCTGAATAATTTACCTGTGGATAAATATTTTTTCAAGAATTTTTTTTGTTCTTCCAGGTTCAGATTGGCCTCTTCGATTGATTTATAGAGTTGGTTCAACGATGTCAGGGTGTTAGCATCTCTCCCGGCGACCAGTTTCATTTTTGATTTTGCAAGCGTAAAGCAATTATCAATGGTATCGAGCATTACTTTTAGCTCGGCATCCGGTTTTATGGGGGTAAACTGTTTGTTTCGATAATTGATAAAAGCGTTTAAAGAATTGATGCCTTGGTTGTAATAATTGATGGCTGCATTATGGTAGTCAGCATTCTTCTTATTCCCGAAGTACTCAATTTCCCGCTTGTTATATTGCAGTCGGTCAAACACAATTGCATTCGTAACCTTGTTTCTTTGCATTCTTCCGGTGGTGGTGACCAACTGCTCTTCTTCGCTTAGCTTCTCGTATGCCTGTATTGAATCATTGAACTGAAAGAAAGACTTCTTGTACGTTGAAGTCGGTTTCAAATCACAAAATTCCTCGTAGCTGACAGGGTAATTAAGAAACTGCCACTGAGGATCGAACGGCATGTGTGATTTGACGAAGCTTTCGGGTTTTGTTTTATAAAAGAGGTTGTTTTGTTGACTGACATATTTGGAATTTATAACGCCACCCGCACCCCATGTTGGGTCGAAAAGATACCAGGTAGCATCAATATTGGCTGCACACCACGCGTGTGGAATGTTATCGACGGCACCGTTTTGCTTTGTAAAGCCTTGTATAACATAAGATTTTATTCCTACCTGATGGGCAATATTATCGAACAAAATAGCGTAATCGATGCAGACGCCCTTTCTGGATTTCAGTAATTTATCGGCAAGACCTTTGGTGTCTTCGTTTAGATTGATAGCGTACATGTTCTTGACATCGTACTGAATATTTTTGGTGATCCAATAGTAAATAGCCCGTGCTTTGTCGTGCTTAGTAGTGAATTTACTGTTGATGTAACGCGCAATACTCTCGGTCGACTTTGTAGATGAATCAGGAATCTGAAGCATTTTCGCGTCAACCGGCGCATACTCGTTGCCGGTTTGCGCCGATAATACTATCGATGTGCAAAAACTAAGGATAAATAGAAGTTTAAATTTCATGATGTTGATGGAAAAAATAATGTACTTTGATAACGGATGGTTGGCAGTAATTATTTCCCCACAATGTTTTTATAAATCGATAATTCAAATTTTAGTTTCTCCAGCTCAGTTTCCAATGCGATGATTTTGTTTTCGAGCTCGGTTTCATGCTTGGATCTGTGCGCTACAGGAAGTAAATCGCCCAGTTCTGCCACAAAGTTATGATTCAGTGCCAGACTGGCTTTCCATAAAATATTCATTTGCAGAGATGGGCTCTCAGCATACTGATACACACTGGTATTCGATTTGTTCAGTTTGCGTGCTAGTTCCGCACGGTTAATCCGGTTGTTTAGCACATAGTCTGTAAGGAGTTTGCCGTTGTGCGGCATTGCTTTCCCTAAGTTGTCGATATTCTCGTTCATGTTTTTACGATTTATGGCGGTGAAGATAGGGAGATATTTTGAATAAAACAAATTATTTATGCCGTTTTTTACCTGATTATATACGTTTAAAGCTATTAATTAGGTGCTTTTTATTTCTTTATAGATTTGTTATACTTCTATTTACATGTTTTTTAGGTGTGAACAGATGTATATTGCTTTTCTATTAAAACTATTATAATCTATATAGAAGTAAAATATGTCTTTATAGAAGTATTGAGCTTTATTTAGGTAGTAATAAACTTGTACTTTGACATATAAAACTTCATTATAGCTTTTGATTCTTAGAAACTTGCCTGTTTCAATATACTTTCCACATCTTCTTTCGTTATTTTCTCGAAATGAGCCTCGATAGGGGTGATAAAGATGCCGCACATCTCCACTGTAGCAGGACTAACGAGCAATTGTTGCTCGCCTTCGGCGCTATATTGCCATGGACGGAAGGTTTTACGCGGAAGAACGAATGTAAACCATTTGCCATCTTCGAAAGTGCAGACGATGTTGAGCATGGGTTCGACCTCACCCCCGACCTCTATTTCTCCCCTCTCCTCAAGGAGAGGGGCAGGGGGTGAGGTGAAATATGTATACAGTTTTTCAAACGCATCTTTAGCACTCTCCACATCAGTCGACTCAATGCAATAAACGGTACGCAGATAATTGTTGAAGTTATAGAGTTGGAAGTTTTCAGACTCAACCAACAACTGAGCATGTGTATCTTTCAGTCGTGTATAGTCGTTTTCCAAGGGTAGAAAATCCTTTGTTCCGGCCTGAAAATGCATGTGGTCCGGAGCTGAAGCACCACAACGCGGTCCGTTGTAGAAAATCAGATAATCGTCTAAAGCCTTAGCCAGTTCGAGCATATCCGAAAAGTAAGGTTTTATTTGCTGTTCGACATGTTCTTTGCGTGGAATGGTAAAATGCTCGGGGAAGATAGGGAAGGGGTTGACCAAAACCAGATAATCGCCCGCATCCACAGAATTCTGGGCTGCAGGACGATTTTCGGTACATAGAAAACACTTGCGCTCGGCAATCGTCTTGGCATCCACCTTAGCGCCCGACGAAACAATGCGCGCCGGGTTAAACTGCACTTTCACCTCGAAATCGCCGAAATCGAACGATTTAGTTCGAACCGTTTTCAGTCCTGCAAAATTGGTACGAGCAAGTTCCCAGTTGGAAACCTGCTCGTGCAATAATTCTGTAATTTTAGAATTGAGTTTATTCATATTTTTCTATGCCCAAGTGAGCGCTCGAGCCATTAAAAGAATGAGTATTTTAGTGCAACTGAAAAACCTGCACCCAGATGATTGTAGTTGGACTTATCTGTGCTATTTCTGCTATTAGAATAATTATATGAAATATATGTATTACCAGAAAGACTTAGTTGTGGCGAAACATAATGTACAGCGCTAAATTCAAGACTAGTTGCTGAATTGAACGAATCGCTCCAGCCAGTGTTTGTTACCCCATCATAGAAATTTTTATAAAAATTTTGGGATATATTGGCTGATAAGTTTGTACGTGTGCTTGGGTAGTAGGCAATACGATAATTACCATTCAGAGTAATGTTCCGTACGTTAATTTTGGATACAGTCTCTTGACTACTTTCATAAGACAGTCTTTGTTCTTCGCGCGTTGTTGAACCACTGAGCGATACATAGGCCGTTTTTTCCCAATTTAAATTAATCTGTTTTGCATAATTGTAATTGAATGCCAGACTAGCACCATAATTCTTGTCATTTTGTTTGCTGCTCCATGTGTCTGAACTTGGATTCGATATTTTTGATTCGTTTTTCCGATTATTCCAATTTACATCCGGCGATAATTTCGCCTCAAAAGACTGTCCTGAAATCCTCTCGAAGTTAGCACTGTTTTCCCAATTGTCGTAAAGTGTGGTAAAATATCTGGCATCGGACTTTGTTAGCAAGTTGTTCTTTACCAGAAAAGAATCAACAGTAGATATCTCATCAATTTTATGTAATCTGTAGTCAAGAAATCGTTTGTTTTTTACTTGCGAAATGACTTGCGAGAATTTGAATATTTCATCATCCGATAAATGTCGGGTTAAAACACCTCGCTTCGATAAGTCCTCCAAAATGTAAATGGCTTGGCGAGCATCTTTTACCGACTCTATCCTTCCAATACCAATTCCGATAAAAGGTCTGATTTTTGCTTGAAATCTTTTATTCGTATCCTCAGTTGTCGAACTATTGACTTCATTATTTGGGTAACTACTTGTTGGATTCAAAGAAGAAGACATTGACGGATTCAAAGAAGAAAACAGACCAAAGGAGAAAAACTTTTTATTCGCGCTGTACATTTTTTTACTGTAATTGAGGCCAATGTACTCTGCTGAACTTGAATTATGTGTTTTTTCATTGGTTAGCCCCCAATCTTTATTATTAGAGAATTGGCCGTTTACATCTAAGTTTAATTGTAATAAAGATTCTGTTTTACGTGTGTTTTTAAAATGTATGAACCTTGAATTAAATTGACCACTTAAATTGTTGATTCTTGTTGTGTCATTAAAGTGTGGTGCGTTGTTATTTAATCTATTGTCAAATCCGCCACTAGAGTTCAAGTTCAGATCAAAACTGTTTCGAACTATATCAGGAGTATAATACTTATTTAAATCATATTTATACTCCTGGGCAGAAATATGATTAGCCCATAATGCAATAAAAGAACAGAAAATAAAACCGAAGATGAATGTCTTTTTCATATTGTGCAATTTTAGAATTTAAGATTTTTTATGCAACAAAATTCATTCCGTTAATTATAACAGTTGAATAATTAGTAGAATATTAATCTTTGTTGTTTTTAATAGCCTTAAATTAATCTTTTTTGGCAAAAGAGACTTTTCTCGCTTTCAATTCAATCGTCCGTATTTTATCCTTGTACAAATTATGTCCATTCATTTTTACTACATCCAATGAAGCATCCGAATTCTCATCCCAGCGGCGACAAAGGTAAAGTGAAGTGTAGATGCGCCCTATTTGATACTCGCGGCTGATGCGTAGACCAAGCGCGTAATCTTCACCATAACTGGTGTTTGGTACTTTTATGTCGCGCAAAACGGGTGTGTAGAATGCACGCGGGGCACCGAGTCCGTTGATGCGCAGTGCATTGTTGCGACCGTTTTCGGGTGTCCATTCTTTATGGTCAATAAGTCCGGGAGCGATGGTTTCCATGGCAAAGTTGGTCATGGTATATGAGCCAATCACCATGGCGCAGTTTTGTTCGTAAAAAGCATCAACGATGGTTTGCAATGTGTTTTCATTCTGATATACATCGTCGCTATCCAGCTGCACGGCAAATTTACCACATAACACATTATCTACTCCAGCATTCCAGCACCCACCGATACCCAAATCTGTGCGTTCAGGGATGACGTGAATCACGCGAGGGTCTAGTTTGGCATAGTTGGAAATCAATTCCGAAGTGCCATCGGTAGAAAAATTATCAACAATAATCAGGTTAAACTCAAAACCGGTTTTCTGAATCAGCACCGATTTGATAGCGTCTTCCACTGTTTTTTCCCGGTTTTTAATAGGGATAATCACCGAGGCTTCTACCGGAAAATTACTTTCGTTGAATTCAATTTTGGTGAACACAGGTGCCAGATAACCACCGATATTTTTCAGATGATCGGTGCAGGCAGCTTCCATTTCCAGTTGCACGGCACGGTTTTTCGGATCCACATAATCGAATTGTTTCTCTCCACTCTTGCGTGTGTCGTGTTCCACTTCTGAATATAAATATTCATTGATATGAAGCAATTCTGCTTGTTGCGATACCTTCAGACGAAGGTTGTATAGCCCTGCAAACTGGTAGTTGGTGGCTGTTTCTGCAACGGCTTTTTTCAGATTCGCAGCATTGTAGAACAACACTGAACCAAAGTTGAAATCGTCGCGCAAGCTACCTTCCTGGTAATCGATGACCGGTGAGTTAGAGCGAACGCCGTTGGCTATTTGGTAATAATCGGCGTAAACCAGTCCTGCTTTCGTGCTTTCGGCAATGT
>Ga0302288_1001985_pt1 | contig 12390 bp, 10 predicted proteins | sample III_Fen_N1_1_FD_194549 | JGI IMG/M metagenome (GOLD analysis project Ga0302288, IMG submission 194549) | Peat permafrost microbial communities from Stordalen Mire near Abisko, Sweden - III_Fen_N1_1 | ecosystem: Environmental > Terrestrial > Soil > Wetlands > Permafrost | place: Sweden: Abisko...
TACCACCGCTATCGTCAGCTCCCGAACCATTCGAATCACCTGAACTATTAGAGCCACCCGAAGAACTTGATGCAGAAGCATCGCCACTTGCGGTATTATTCATGTCCGATTCACTTGCTGAAGAATTAGCCTCACTTGATTTTGCTTTCACTTCGGCTTCAATTCCATCGGCTTCCGATTTCTTCATCGCTCCCGAATCTACAAGGGCTTTTAATGCTGATGTTATTACAGGAATCGCAGCAGCTATTGCAGCAGCTGGTGCAACTCCCAATCCTTGAACAGATGTTTCATCTTCAAAACCATTTATTCCTCCAGCTTTTCCTTTGAGAACTGCATTTTTTAGTGCTGATTTTTTTCCTTGTAATCGGTCGGCAAAGAGTTTTTCAATTTTAGCTAATGCTGTTTTTGATTTTTGCCAATCAGATTCCGAAACACCTTTGGCAGCAGCTTGTTCTTTGGTTGCATAAGCCCATTTGAGTTTCGTTCCCATCTTTTTCAAGTTGAGTTTCATCGCTAGTAAGAAACCATTTCTTGCTGTTATCACTAATGGATTGAAGCGAACCGCTGCTTTGATTGCTGTCTTTCCAACTTTTTTTACAGCTGTTCCTACCTTTTTGAAAAAGCCTTTTTTGCCAGCTTTCTTCGGTGCTTTCTTTCCACTTAACTCATCGTAATCACCATACAACTCGTCCAGTCCATCCATTTCAGCATCTTCGCTTCCGTCAAAACCATTCATTTGGTTTATCTCGTCTTCGTTTCTTGCTAGGTTTTCTAATGCTTGGTCACGGTTTGGTGTATGCCAATTAGCAATTGCGTAGTCCAACATTTTTAGAAATGCTGGTGGATAATCAACATTGCTAATGAGTTCGGGTTTGGCAGCAATCATTGTTCGTGTTTTGACAAGATGCTCGTACAGGAATCGTTGATTTTCTGCTTCGGTCAATTCGCCCAAGCCATCAAATCCTGCAACTAAATCCATTACATCGCTATCGATGCCCGAAAGCACAGCGATATTTATTCCATTCATATTCATAGTGAAATCTTTGTTTTGTGAGAAATCTTTTTCTGTATCGAAACTGCTCAAGACACAGTCGATGGTGATATACTGTTTTCCTGTTGGCACAATAACATACACATGTTGAAACTGGTCTGTATTGTATTTGGTAATTCGAAATTTGTGAGGAATGTCAAGGTTTGTAAGAATGCTTGATACGAAGATTGAAAAGCAATCGCAATCAATACCATCTTTACGTTCATCCCAACTACGGCATGGTCTACGTAATTGCTCAACTCCTTTTTTGTCCAGTCTATATTGGATATGATCGTGGAGAAAAGTCCAAATGTTTTCGCAGGTTTTATTAAGTGTTGATGCTTTAAGAAATTGTGCAATGCGTTTGGTGTCGTCAATGTATTTCCAAACAACTCGTTTCATCAAATCAACGGTTTCATCAACTTCACCATCCTCAATAATGACACGGTCAACTGTTTCGGGTTTCGAGAAATAACGGTCGTATTGACTGCCATTTTTAATTGCACGATAGCCTGCTGTAATATCTTGTTTGTTTATTTGCTCACTCATTACAGTACTTTTTGGGGGATTGATTCAAAATAAATATTGTTGGCATACAGCGAGTAACTCATTTCGATAGGAATGGAAAGCACCGATGCTACACTTATCTTTTTCTTGCCAGCAGTTTTGGAAATCAAATCAGGGGTTTTTGAGATAATGTCAGAGATATAACCTGAAAGCACATTGAGAGAAACAAGCAATTCGATTGTATCAATCTTAGTGACAGCTAATGGCGTAATGACTATTTTCTTTTGTTCGGGATTGCTGCTTGTGATGTATTTGCCGTTGGTTGTTAATGTCACAACTGGCTTGGTTATGGTAATGCTTTTTTGCGTAGGATTTTTGATGTTTACTTCAGTTCTGAAAAAGAGTCCATTCCAGTCTAATTTTGCTAATCGTGGATTAGAAAGTTCGCTCACCAACTTATCCGACAATGTTTTCATGTCCATAAGTTTATAAGCAGCAAAGCTGATGATACCAACGATTCCTATGCCGACAACTTTATTCATTTTTCTTTGTTTTGAAAAAGTTGGTTACAAGGTCGATAATGAGTTTTATGCAGTACCCAACAAGTGCAGAAACCGATGCATAAACAGCCACTTCTAATAATGTTTGAATGGTGATTGCAGCAAGAAAAATGTTAGCGAAAAGGACTTTGCCTAATCCGCCAAAGATGCCAGAGGTGGTGGTTACAATTGAGTTGACTTGGTTCTGTGCCATTGCTTGCATTTTTGATTTATGCTTGCAATGTTACGGTGGGGTGATTTGGTGAAATCCGCAAAACGGGGCAAATAGCGGAAAAACGGGGCAATTGGGTGTAAAAAGAGAAAAAAACAACCCAAATAACTAAAAATAAACATAAAGGGTGTGTCTGAAAATATCAGGCACACCCTTTATGTTTATACTATATGAATTGAGATCGCTATTGTTTTATCAAAGACAAAACTGTCGAAGTATTACCTGTTACTATTTTCACAAAATACAATCCTATTGGCAAACCACTTGTTTCAATTATATCTTTACTTGCTATTTGTTTCCGTAAAACCAAAGTTCCAATCCGTGTATAAATCTCGACTGTCATAGAACCTCTGTAGTTTATACTAAAACCAGTTGTTGCAGGATTAGGATAAAGAGAAATGCTTTTATCATCAATTTCTAAGACTTCAGTACTATTTCCAGTAGCTTGTGTAACGGTAATTGTTTTTACAACTCCAGTCGCAATAATAGTAACCGTTGCTTTTCGAGCAACTCCTGTATTTGGCAATGCAGTTACTGTTAGTATTGCACTTCCCGTTGTTTGTGAATTAGGACTTACAATTAACCAAGATTGGTCAGAACCTGCAACCCATGTCGTACTTGAAGTAACATTTATCGTTGCAGAACTTCCTGCATCTTTTGTTAGAGATACGCTATCGGTTTGAATAGATAAAACAGGCACTACAATTCCATCTGCTTGAGTAACAATAATGGTTTGTGGGGATATACCCGTAGCAGAAATAGTAACGGTATCAATACGGGCAATTCCTGTATTGGCGGTAGCGGTAAAAGTCAAAGTTACATTCCCCGAAGTTGCTATATTAGGACTAAGCGTCAACCACGTTTTTCTTGAAGATGTTGTCCATGATACATTGGAGGTTACGTTTACCGTTGCTGTACTATTTGCATCTTTCGCCAATGAAACGCTGTTTGATGCTAATAACAAAAATGGCGTTTTAATTCCGGTAAGTTGTGTAACTGTTATTAAGAGTGTATCTGATGTAATTGTTCTAACAATTACCGTTCCTGTTCTTGATGCTCCTGTATTACTTTGTGCAGTTATTGTAAGTGTCCCATTTCCCGTTGAGTTTCTTTGATTTAATGATAACCATGATTCTTTTGTAGAAACAGACCAAACGGTATCTGAAATAATATTTATTATATCAAAACTACCCTTTGTACTATCTAATGTACAAGAATTCTTTGATAATTGTAAACTAACGGAAGAGCCATCATTTATATTATTAAAATCTTGCCATTGATTTGCTGCCTGATATAAACTTTTTGTTCCTTTAGGTACATATAAAATACAATTTACTTTATCAACATCTCCAAAAACTGTCGTATATGATGTTAAGTTAATTGGACTTGTTCTATTAACATAAATCGATTGTAGTCCTATACAACCATTAAAAGCACGACTCCCATAGGTTGAGACCGAAGATGGTAGTGATATAGAGATTAGCCCTGTGCAACCATTAAACGCGTCTGAACTTATTTCATTAACGGTATTTGGAATAACAACATTTGTTAAACTTGTACAATTTTCAAAAGCACCATTTGTTATTGTCGTTAAAACTGGAGGTAACGTTAATGAGGTTAAATTTATACAATCTTGAAATTCTCCTCCTGCCAAGGTCGTTATCAATGGAGGAACAACTATCGACTTTAAATTAGTACAGCCTTGGAAATTACTACCATACATTGCTTTAATCGAAGATGGAAGACTTATCGTTTCTAAACTTGTACAATCTTGAAATGTACTATATTGGAGAGCTGTAATTTTATTACTTAATATTGTAATTGTTTTTAAATTCTTACAGCCATCAAATGCTGCGACATCTAAAACGGTAACGTTTGATGGAATAGTCATTGATGTTAAACTAATACAATTGCCAAATGAGCTTCCTCCTATATTGGTAACTGTTTGAGGAATTGCTACGTTTGTCAGACTACTGCAATTTTCAAAAGCACCAGAACCAATGGATGTAATTGTATTTGGCAAAATAAACGTTTTTAGTGTAGTATTATATGAATACATACCTCTATAAAAAGCATTTTTAGCTATTTCATTTGCTGAATAAACAGTTGTACTTGTTGAATATGTTCCTAATGTACCAGAATACACAACAATTGTTGCATTACTTATATCGACATACGTTAATGAAGGCATACTGTCTCGCATTGTTTTAAAATCCCGTGCATCTATAGTTCCAGAAATCGTTAGTTTTTTAGTATAGCTTTTTTCCTGTGCGGTCAATGCAGAAGCAAGTCCACCAGCAGTTAATGTAAATGTCTTTTCACCATTATTCATTGCCTGAATAACTGTTACGTATTTAGTAAATGCATTATTTCCTTTAATAGTAACAATTGCTGTTCTTGCAACACCTCCATTTTTTGATGATGTAACTGTTAATGTTCCATTTCCGGTGGTTTGAGTATTCGGTGTAATGGTTAGCCAAGTTTGATTTGATACTGCATTCCATGAATTTCCTGATATAATGGATATGTTTCCATTACTATTTGCGGTATCAGCTATATTAATAGTATCTTTTGATATCGTTATTATTTTATTATTTCCTGTTGCATTATATTCAACCGCTCCAATATCAATGACACTGCCGGTTGTTCTTACATTACCCAAAATATCGGTTGTCGATGTATTCACCGATGGTTTTCCTTTGTCTATGCATGGTGACGAACTGGAAAGTGACCAATCATTTTTGATATTTGAAAATTGAGTTCCATCACTTGCTCCATTATCAGCATTTAAGGCTAAATTATTTCCACCATCTCCACTTGTTAATGTATATCCCCCTTGAATTGCACAATTAGTAAATGTCGTTCCTGATGTCGTATATTGTACTTGTTTGCCATTTCCCCATATAATACAATTCGTTATTGTACATGTTCCTGATGCATCAACTCCACTTATCGTATTATTAATTATATCGCAATTATAAAATTTTGCTTGTGAATTCATGATTCCAGTTTGATTGCCACTGATTATACAATTTGTAAATGTTCCTGTTGCCTGTTGAACTCCATTTTTTAAGTTGTTCGATATAATACAATTTGTAAAATTTGCACTTCCTGTACTAATTCCATTTTCTGTATTATTTGAGATTATACAATTTGTAAATGTTGCTGTATTGCCATCAACTGCATATTGATTATTTGTTACGACTAAATTAGTAAATGTTCCTCCACATGAATATACTGCAATTGCGTAAGTCCCTTTTATATTTGTAACTTTACAATTCGTAAAATTTCCCGTACAACAATATAAACCATATCCTGTATTATTAGAAAAGATACAATTGTTAAAAGTACCTCCTTTAGTATATAGAATAGCGTATGAACCTCCACTTATAGTAAAACCATCCAATGTCGCTGTTAATTGTAACGTTGTTGCATTATTTATTACATTATGTAGAGATCCACCATAAATTATTGAAATATTATTTGCCAAATCCCGATCATTTATTGAGGTTTCTGTCCCAGCAAATCCACCATATATTGCAACATCATCACGCATTGTTAAGGATGCTGTTAAGGTATAAGTTCCTTTGGCAACCCATACCTGCCCAGACAATGTAACATTATTTATAGCTGTTTGAAGACTTGTCCCAGGAAGTGAATTAATCCAAGAAGAGCCATCTTGTGTTCCTCCTCCAGTGGATGTTACGTATAAGATACTTTGCCCAAAACTTAAAATATGTATCATCATTAGGATACAAAAACTTGAAAAGTATAAAATAGTTTTTCTCATGAAAATAAGTTTTTAAATGAAAATATAGATAATTAAAAGAATCCAGTTTTAATTTTTGATACGGTAAATGTATAAAATAATGGAATACTATAATTTTAATTCTTTTTCAAGTGATTCAATTTCTAAAAGATTAAGGGGGGTCTAAATGTTCTATTATTGCTTTGACCTGCTTTGGAGTGAAATATTTTAATCCTTTTCTCCATTTAAGTTCTGTAAGAATTTCGGCTAAGTTTGAATTTGAAGTTATCCAATTACGAAACATGCGAGATGCTGATTTTGGTGTTATGTTTGGAAAGTATTGTTGAGCAAGTTCGTTAAATCCGTATGTGCGAATTACAAAATCTTTTTCCATAATTTCAAAAAGCGACATCTTTTAAATCCATTATCAGGTCTGGAGCTGTAAAATTATTTACTGTCTGTAATGCTTGAATAATTTCCATTGCAGAATTTAATGAGTTTCGCAAATAGATTTTGGGATAAGATGTTACTAGAAAATTAGAGCATTCTTTTTGATGTAATGTATTGGGTTCTTCCGGTTCACATTCAATCGCATAAATTGTAGCAAATTCAGTACAATCATTTTTTACAATAGCAGTGTGAATAAGAACTTTTTCACCACTAAAAATAGTAATTCCATCAAACATTCCTTTTGAAATAATGAAATTGAAATTTAATATTGATTCTGGTGTATTTTCTGACTTCATTCTTTGTGAAAATTAAATTATTCCCCAAAAGTATAATTCAAAAAACAATAATCATCAAATTTGAGATATTAGTGTATATTTACGCAAAATTAGTTCATTGGAATTCGGCTAAAGAGTAAAATGTATAAGTTTTATACCAATCTGTCCCCAATAGTATATACTCTTTCGATAAGAATTTAAATTTCAGTTAATTACTTAGTTGTCTTACAAATGTGTCACGTTTTAAAAACGTGACACATTTTGGCGTTGCAACAAGTGGCAGTGAGTTTGGCTATTTTGTTGATGCAAGCAAAAACTACAAACGCACCATCATAACCGCACCAACAGGTGTTTGTGCCGTGTACCAAGATAGTAATAATGTAAAAGAGTTCTATTACATCCACACCGACTATCAAGGTTCGTGGCTGGCAATAACCAACTCAGCAAAAGCAGTAAAGAACCGCTACAGCTACGATGCTTGGGGGCGACCACGCAATGTTGCCGACTGGAAACTGCGTTCGGTAAGCATAACCAATGCACTTGTAAACCTCAATGCCATGCAACCACGCTTTGACCGAGGCTACACGGGGCACGAAATGGTATGTGGCTTTGGTTTGATTAATATGAATGGAAGGTTGTATGATCCTTATTTGCAGAGGTTTTTGAGTCCCGACCCTGTGGTACAAAGTCCAAGCAACGCACAATCATACAATAGATATTCTTATTGTATGAATAATCCACTGATGTACTTCGACCCAAGCGGGTATAGCTGGTTAGGTGATCGATGGAAATGGGTTCAGCGGAATGCAGTACCAATTGCAGGGATTGCTGCAATTACTGCTGCAACAGTTCTGTCTGGAGGCTGTGCTTTATTAACTGGTGCAATGGCTGGAGGTATTGGAGGTGGTCTTACGACTGGTTTACAAGGAGGTAGTTTGGGTCAAATTGCCAAATCGGCTGCTATTGGTGGTGCTATTGGTGGATTTTGTGGTGTACTGGGAGGTGCGATGATAGGCTCTGGAGCATCAATGACTGGAGCAACAGCTTTTACATCAACATTTGGAAGCGGTTTATCTGCCATGGTTAGTGGAAGTACTGCTGCCCCAACAGTTAGTTTAGGCGGTGCATCTGTTGATCTTAATAATTGGAAGGTTAGGACTATATTTGGCAAAGGTACTAATGCTGCTGACGATATCGGATATTTGTTTGGTGGGTTAGGAAATTTGAATGATTTATTGAAACTTAGATCTGATATGAAGTATGCTGATGATGAAAAACACACATATTCAACACATACTTCAGGTGGTTTCCCTGGTCATAAATACATGATTGATGAAACCACTGGAGAAAAAGTCATTGATTGGGGTCCTGCTGAAGGACAGCGTCACCAACCTTGGGGGGGTAGATGGAAGTAATAATTTCTTAGACAACAATATTGAATCACCAGATATCATGAATAGCCGATTTACCGCACCAACAGGTGCAATAACTGATGCGATTAATGCTGAGTCAGGACGTTATAATATCTTTGGGAGTAGTTGTGCTACATACACATCGATTGCAGAATGGAACTCTGGAGTATTTACATTTGGGCTACTCCCATCTGTTTCAGGTGCTTTATTTACTTTAAAAGATTATTACTATTTACCTAGCTGTATTATTCATTAAATATTTATAATTATGAAAATATCGTTTTTATTCTTGTCCATTACTTTTTCTTTTATGATTAATACAATTGCTTCGAATCATTATTGTTTACTTGAAAGAAGTAAAATTGGAATTTTTCTTTATAATTACGAAAAAGATAGTGAAATAATGCTAATCAATTTCAATGGTCAGGAAAAATTGTTTTTAAGATCAGTTGAAAAGAAAGATAATCATCTATTGTTATGTATTTATGATCGTAGCAATTTACCCAGTGATAAATTTTTATTTTATGAATTAGATACTATTGGTAGATTTCATTATTTATACAAAACACAGGAAAGACAAGGAAATACTTCGAATTGGCAGGAAATCACATATTTGCAAAATGGTGACAAAAAATATAGTGATTTCCATAAGGATTACGTAATTACAGTAAGAACAAACGATGGTGTTATAAGAGACACCAGAGTGGTAAACAAAGTCTATGTTAAAGTTAATAGTTTTGATGATGGCTCTCTTTCAGTATTTAAAAATGATACATTGTCATATACATTAAAGAATGATGTATTTTTATATAATCCTAAATTTGGACCAGGTTATTATTCACCAGATTTATCATTTGATGGCAAGAATGCTGTTTTTGGTTATGAAAAAAGAATTGTTTTATTTTTCTATTCAAAAAATTATATAAAATTATTGAATATTGATTCTAAAGAACAGATAATATTATTTGAAGGTAATGTTGGTAAACCAAAATTTTCATCTGATGGTCTTTTAGTTCAATGTGGTTCTTTCATTTTTAGAGATGATTATTATGTTATAATTAACACAAAAACAAAAGGAGTAAAGAAAATTGATGCTCGTTTTTTAACATGGCTAGAATAAGAGCCTCGGTTCGCCAGAGGCTATAAACGAAAACAAAAGCAGTAACAATAAACGGAGTATGTTCGGCGGCGGTTCAAGACCGCCGTCGTTTTATATTTTAAGGCTGTGCCTTGGAAAACGAAACGAACGAGCAAATAAAGAATGTGTATATTTGTTTTGTAAATGAATGTAAATTATTATAGCGGTGTAAAGGTGGCAGGTTTTGAAAACCTGCCACCTTTTGGTGTTGCTTCAAGTCAAATGACCAGTCGTAGCGAAACGGGTACACATATTACAGGAACAACCATCAACGAAGCCTTTACCTACGATGCTCAAAACCGATTGACGCAAGACTGGGTGGGCGGTACCGATCAAACCCGGAAACATGTCTATAAATATAGTACCAACGGGAATATTGATTCCAGTTCCATCGCCGGGAAGTATCAATACGCTCTCCCGACTCATCCTCATGCTGTAACCGCTGTTGTGGGTATTGCCACGGCTTTGCCTACTATTAATGTTAATGCATCGCCGTCCATTTCGTGTAATGCAACATATAATGCCGAGAACAAGGTTGCTACTATGGACAATGGCTCGTTTCGCAGCGAGTTTACCTATGGTGTCGATGGGAACCGTTATCGTTGCGATTTCTATTCTTATATAAACAGTGTCAAAACGTATCAGGGTAGTAAGGTGTATATCGGTAGCAGTGAATTTGGGTACAACGCCAATGGTGTTCAAACCTACGCACGCACCATTATAAAAGCTCCTACGGGTGTTTGTGCCGTATATCAGGATAGTAATTATGTAAAGGAGTTCTATTATGTTCACACCGATTACCAGGGTTCGTGGCTTGCTATTACCAACTCGAATAAAGCTGTAACGAACCGCTACAGCTACGATGCCTGGGGGCGTCCACGGAACGTTAACGACTGGACTTTGAAATCGGTTGGTATTACTTCGGCTCTTACTAACCTTAACAGTTTTCAACCAAGGTTCGACCGTGGCTACACGGGGCATGAGATTATGGCTGGTTTTGGTTTGATCAATATGAACGGGAGGTTGTATGATCCCTATTTGCAGCGGTTCCTTAGTCCTGACCCATTTGTGCAGGCTCCAAATAACTCGCAATCGTATAATCGTTATTCTTATTGTATGAATAATCCGCTTATGTATACCGACCCTAGCGGATATAGTTGGTTTAGCAAATTTGGTCATAAAATAGGTAAAGTTGGTAAACTGGCATTAACAATTACTGTTGGTGGTGCTGTTTTAGCAGCCGTAGCTTGTATACCGGGTATGGATGTCGTTGGTGTAGCATTTGTTGGAGGTATGTTATCCGGAGCCGCGAGCGGTGGACTTGGTGCTGCATTAAATGGGGGTGATGTGTTTTGTGGTATGGTTGGTGGTGCATTAATTGGTGGTGCAACAGGTCTAGCAACGGCAGGATTATCAGCAGCAGTCGGAAGTATTCCTATACCTACTGGATCAAAAATGGTTTATTTTAATGGAACTTCAATAGCTACAAAAACAACGACCTACACTTCGCTTGGTGATATAATAAGTAAAAGTACGTCTTCTCTTTTTAATGGTACTTCCAATGCCGGATTGTCAAGTGCTATGGCTGGAAATGTTACCTCATCATTTTTTACTGGAACATCTACAGCTGGTTTTGTTGGTCCTCCTATGGCAAGTTTAGGAGGTGGATATGTGACTAGTCATAGTAGTGTATTTAATATAAACAATGCGATTGATGTATTAAATTTTAACGCACAACCACAATCAACTTCTCAATGTGCCGCATTTGTTAGAAAAGCTTTAGAAGCAGGTGGTATTAATACAAATCCACACCCTGTGGCAGCAGCAAATTATGGTTCATATTTAACAAACTGGGGGTTCGATGAGGTAAGTCAAACTGATTATACCCCTGAAGCAGGAGATATAACTGTATTTAATGCTTTTCAAGGTCATCCATACGGTCATATACAAATGTATAATGGAAATCAATGGATTTCAGACTTTAGGCAGAATGGGTTTTTCCCTGGATCAGCTTTTAAAAATGACAGTTATGAAATTTATAGATGGGGTGATAATCAATAAAGTAAAAAATTAATATTTTAAAATATGAAAAAGATCATTTCTATTATTGCTACAATTGTTATACTAACAATTAATAATAGCTGTATTCAAGCTCAAAAGAATTCTTCTGATAAGCAGATTTTATTAATGTTAAAAGAATTTTACTCAGCTTATATCACTGAAATGTCTATTGGAAATCCTTATACCTTTAAATACAAATTAGATTCTATTAAAAAGAACTATTGTACAATTAAATTAATTAAGGAATTACCTATTCTTAGTAAAAAAGCAGATGCAGACCCATTACTAAATGCACAAGATAGTAATATTGATTGTTTAAAAACGCTGACTATTGAAAAAGATAAAAAGAAACAAAATCAATATATCGTATCTTATACAGATATTTATAGTAAAACTAGATTTATTGTCAAATTATTTGTGGTAAAGGAAAATGGGTGTTATAAAATTAACTCAATTTTATAATTCCGTCTCGGTTTCTACGGATTAAAACCATACGATTAGACGAGAATCGAGAATGTAGTTTATCGATAAACTACACAAGTCAAGTATTACAATTCCGTTTTAACGTTTTGATATATTCCTTTGAATTTCTTAAATAACCCGTATGGTTTGCCAACGATTCCATCAAGAGACTTGAAGTAACCAAGATGGTGCAACCGGCAAAGGTAATGTCTTTTGGTTGAGTTCTGTAACGCGAGGTTCTAAACAGAGCTACTGACAGTTAAAGACATCTCTGTCGTTCTGCTATTTTTAAGGTTGTGCTTTGGTTAACGAAACGAATAAGTTAAAGAATGTGTATATTTGTTTCGCAAATGAATAAATATTTTAATAGTAGTGTAACGGTTTCAGGTCTAGGCGTTTCAAAATGGCTGATGACAGGTCGCTCCGAGACTGGTGCTCATATTACAGGTACAACAATTAGCGAGACGTTCAGCTATGATGCACTAAATCGTCTGACGCAGGACTGGGTGGGCGGTACCGATCAAACCCGGAAACAT
>Ga0302288_1001988_pt1 | contig 12380 bp, 10 predicted proteins | sample III_Fen_N1_1_FD_194549 | JGI IMG/M metagenome (GOLD analysis project Ga0302288, IMG submission 194549) | Peat permafrost microbial communities from Stordalen Mire near Abisko, Sweden - III_Fen_N1_1 | ecosystem: Environmental > Terrestrial > Soil > Wetlands > Permafrost | place: Sweden: Abisko...
GGAATTGACCATTTGAAAGAACTGGGAGTTACTCATGTAGATTTAATGCCCGTTTTCGATTTCGCTTCCATTGACGAAACTCGGCTCAACGAAAACAAATATAACTGGGGTTACGACCCTTTGAATTATAATGTTCCCGAAGGCAGTTATTCAACCAATCCGAAAAATCCTGTCACTCGAATTCTTGAATTCAAACAAATGGTTCAATCGCTCCACAAATCGGGCATTCGGGTGATTATGGATGTAGTTTACAATCATACATCCACCGGAAAGGGCTCGCATCTGGATTTGTTGGCACCGGGCTATTTTTATCGGCAAAATGCCGATAGTACTTGGTCGAATGCCTCGGGATGTGGTAACGAAACAGCTTCCGAACGGGCTATGATGCGTAAGTTTATGGTTGAGTCGGTGGTTTACTGGGCCACAGAATACCACATTGATGGGTTTCGATTTGATTTAATGGGCATTCATGACATCGAAACAATGAACGCCATTCGTGCTGAACTCGATAAAATTGATCCGACGATTTTCATGTATGGCGAGGGTTGGACGGCTTCTTCTTCGCCATTGGCCGAAGAAAAAAGAGCGGTAAAGAAAAATGCGAAACAATTGCAGGGCATAGCTGTTTTCAGTGACGATATCCGCGATGCATTGAAGGGAAGTTTGATGCACCAACAAATTCCGGGATTTGTTTCAGGCGTGGATAGTTTGGAAGAAAGTGTAAAATTTGGTGTTGTTGGTGCCACTCAACACGATAGTTTGGATTATTCCAAATTGATTTACTCCAAAGCACCTTATGCCAATAATCCCGGCCAAGTCATTAACTATGTTTCCTGTCATGACGATATGTGTTTGGTTGACAAATTGAAAGAATCTAAGCCGGCTAATGCATCCGATGAGGAATTGATTCGATTCAATAAACTGGCGCAAACCGTGGTGTTTACTTCGCAGGGAATTCCGTTTATGTATGCCGGTGAAGAAATTTATCGCACCAAAAAGGGAATTCAGAATACATATCAATCGCCTGATTCGATAAACAGAATTGACTGGGATTCAAAAAACAGTCACTTAGATGTTTTTAATTACTATAAATCCTTGATTGCATTGCGAAAGAACCATGCCGCTTTTAGACTTCCCACAGAGGAAATGGTTCAGCAACATTTGAGATTTATCGACATGAAAACGCCCAATGTAGTAGCTTTTAAACTTTCGGGTCATGTTAATGGCGAAGTTTGGAAGGATGTTCTGGTGATTTATAATGGAAATCGTAAAGCGGTTAACGTTCAGATTCCACAAGGTGAATGGACGTTGGTTTGCCACGACGGGCAGATAAATGAATCTGGAATTAAAGAGATAAATTATAGCTACTTCACGGTTGCTGCTTCGTCGGCAAGTATTTTATTTATGAAGTAAATTTTCGACAATTAAGTTATACAGTTCGCATGAAAAAGACAGTTCTTTCCATTATTCTTACTTTTTTAGTTTTCATCGTTTCGGCTCAGAACATTCCTGAACATGTATCTTATACCCGAATTTACGATTACCTCGACGAACTGGCCAATATCGGAATTTTTGAATTGAACTCGGCTGTTAAACCTTATTCAAGAACATTTATTGCCACTAAATTGCTCGAAGCTCAAAAGCAGAGTCAACTGCTGAACAGCCGCCAACAAAAGGAATTACAATTCTTTTTGAATGAATTTGCGCTGGAACAGGATAAATTGCCCGCTACCATGTTGGGCGTGTTAAATACTAAAAATGCGACACTGGCTTTTCTTCAGCCTGCTTTTCATTATCGCGATAGTGCTTTTAGAGCAAGGATTTCGCCCATTTTGGGTATGGAAATAACTACCAATGCCAATGGAACGATTGTTAAGCGATGGTATGGGGCTGATATTCAAACTATGATTGGCAAAAACCTGAGTGTTTACGGAAGTCTGCGTGATATTTCTGTAAATGCCACTCATTTGAAGAACCTTCCGGCTTCGGCAGGATTGTTGGCTCGTCCAACATATCTGAATGATTTTCCGGGCTACGAGTACAAGGAATCATCCTCGGGTGGCGATTTTAGCGATTCGCGTGGTGGAATTGTTTATTCATGGAAATGGGGTTCGGTGGGATTAGTTAAGGATAATGTCGTTTGGGGCGACAATTACCACGGCTCCAATATTTTATCCGGTCGCGCGCCTTCTTTTCCGATGGTTGCTCTACACTTGCAACCTGCCAAATGGTTCGAAATGCAGTATATTCACGGTTGGTTGGTGTCCAATGTGCTTGATTCGACTCGCTATTATATTGATAATGTGGGTGAAAAGCAGCTTCGCATGGCTAATAAATTTATTGCGGCAAATTTGTTTGCATTCACTCCAGTTAAAAATTTGAAGATATCTATTGGTAATTCCATTATCTATGCCGAACAAAATATTCAGGCTGCTTACCTCATTCCCATTGCGTTTTATAAATCAGAAGACCACACTATGACTAAGGGATTGGGGCTTGAAAATCAAAATTCGCAGATTTTCCTGAATATTAGTTCTAGGAATATTAAGCATTTACATCTTTATACCTCGGTGTATGCTGATGAAGTGATGATGAACCGGTTTTCCCCGTTGAGCAACGACAAGAATCCTATTTCGTATAAAATCGGAGCAAATCTGACTAATTTCCCATTGGATAATTTGTCGTTAATTGTAGAATATACCAATACGAACATAATCAATTATAAACATTCCATTCCGGCATTGACTTGGACTTCCAATAGTTACAATCTGGGTAGTTACCTGGGCGATAATTCAACTGAAATTTATCTTGCAGCACGATATAAACCATTACGAGGTCTGGATTTAAGCCTTTCGTACATGGATGCCAAGCATGGAAATGAATATAGTTACCTTAGACGAGATGCTCAGGGATTGGATGCAATTAAAAGAATCATTAGTCAGCCTTCGCTTGGCGATATAACCTGGAGCAATACCACGTTGGCATTCAATGCTCAATATGAGATTGTAAACAATGCCTATGCCATTGTAAATATTTCGAGTAGCGATATCAAAGGGTACAATCTTACTTCAACGGCTATTCCGGGCGAAGTAAGAAAGAGTGCGCAGGGTTACTTGGATTTATTCACTCCTAAATACCTGCAAGGGAAGAATACAACCATCACCGTTGGGTTCAGTTTTGGTTTTTAGTTTTTTTAACTGCTACAACCAATGAATAAACCTTTAATAATCGGCATTACCGGCGGAATTGGCAGTGGAAAAACCACGCTTTCCAAATCGTTGCGCGAGGCCGGGTATGAGGTTTATGATTCCGATTTAGAGGCTCGGAGGCTACAGAATGAGAATTCCGAAATTGTGAAAGGATTGAAAGAGTTATTCGGCTCAGAAATTTATACTTCTCAGGGGCTTGATCGTCCCAGACTGGCTGAAATTGTTTTTGCCGACCAAAGCCTGCTTTTACAATTGAATGCTATTGTTCATCCTGTTATACGACTCGATTTTGAAAACTGGGTGAAACAACTTTCTGACCGTAAGTTTGTTTTCGTGGAATCGGCCATTATGTTTGAGAGCGGATTCAGCAAACTGGTGAATAAAACCATTTTGGTAACTGCCTCCGAACAGCTTCGAATCGAACGGGTTATCAAACGTGATGGGATTACTGAAGAGCAGGTTAAAGCGCGAATGTCAAAGCAATACCCCGATGATGTAAAAATTCCATTAGCTGATTATGTGATATATACCGACGACAACCTCCCGATGGCAGATAAAATGAAGAAAGCATTGGATTGGCTTCAGAAAATGATCGATTAAATTTTAAAGAAAGAACAGAACTGCTCCTGCAATACTAACTACCGCACCAATTATTTGTTGCGGTTTTATTTTTTCTTTAAACATGATGGACGAAGGCAGGATAATGAAAATCGGAACCAATGACATTAGCGAAGAAGCAATTCCGGTTTTGGTTTGCTGAATGGCAAAAAGTCCCAGGGCAACACCCACAAATGGTCCGAAAATGGCTCCAACAGTTACGGATTTCATGGCATCTGAGTGTCTCATGTCTCTGCCTATTTTGCTCCATCTTCCAATTGCCGTTATCAATATTCCAAAACTAAATAACCCGAAAATAGCCCGAATTTGGGTTGCTGCCACCGGATCATAATGTCCCATTCCTTTTTTGCTGAGTATGAGTCCTACGGCTTGCCCCATTGCTCCGCCAAAAGCCAGTAAAATTCCTTTGGTCGGATAACTCAGTTTCATTTTTCGATTGGAAATAGCAATGATAATTCCACCGATACTAATCGTCATAGCCAGTATATTCTTAGTCGATAGAATTTCATCAAGGAAAAACCAGCCAATTACTGCCGTTAACATGGGGGATAAACTCATTATCAAGGTGGCAGTTCGAGAGCCAATAACCATATACGATTTGAACAACAACATATCGCCCAGAAAGAAACCGACAAAGCCCGAAATTCCCAGCCAAAACCATTGATAGCCGGTGGCATCGACAGGGAGAAATAAACCACGGCTTACCAGTGATGTGATTCCTAAAAATACGATGGCAAGAAGTAGTCGGATAAAATTTACGGATAAAGATCCGATTTTGTACCCTGCTTTTTCGAAAAATAGCGCACTCATCGTCCAGCATACCGATACGCCCAACGCTGCAAACTCGCCAATATGTGATTGAAAAACAGTCATTATTTTTGTTTAAATTTAATTGGAAAACGATGCAAAGATATTTCAATTAATTCGAGATTTGTAGTGAAAATGAAAGAAAATACAATGTTACAATAAAAAAGAATGATAAACAGATGTGTAATTTATTGTTAATGTGATGAATAATAAAATAATCTTGTTGGAAATACTTTCACTCAATTAGGTAATTTAATTTGGCATAGTTATTGTTTCTTTTTGTGAAAATTATTTTTTACATATCCAATAAATGTTAGTGAGGCATAAACCTGATATTTTATAATTTTGGATGTTTTGGATGTAAATCTCTTATAATTTGACCTGAAAATCATTTAATTCTTAAATAAATATACTATGAAGAAAGTTACAACATTATTTTTATTCACCCTTTTTATTGTTATGGGCGCATTTGCTCAAACAGTTCAATCACTAAACAAAACGGGTAGCACGGATATATCTCTGAATATAAAGGTAAATGATATTGGGCCTGGTGGCAATTCTTCATCCGGTCTTCGATCGAATGATAAAGTAGACAGCATTGCTTTGACTGGATATCCCAAACTTAAAAACTTACCGGATTCATTGTCAGATTTAAAAATTTATACGGTAATAAAAAATCAGTTGCAGTTTGATTACCAAAATTACAGGAATAGGGTTTATTCAAAGCAGTTTTTTCTGAATAAATACAAAAATTACAAATGGTTACGGGAAGATACTCTGAAACTGACGAATCGTATGGTGAAGTGTTATTTTTCGTTTGCCGTGGGCTATGACCGAGCCAACAAACCTAAATTTGTAATAGATGTAAATGGCAATAATGATTTTGGCGATGATGAACTTCGTACATTTACCGCAAGAATTTTTACGTTAAATTCGGAATTGAATTTGCTAAATACTCTTCAAGTTGCGATTGAATATTACGATGGTAAAAATGTCTGCATTGAACAAATTCCATTTTTGCTAAATATGTCAGATGTCCAAAATACACAATATAAGGACTATGCAGTTACTATCTCAATTCCGCAATACAAGTATACCATCATTTCGTATGAAGGTCGGAACTATTATGTTTGTACAGATATGAACTTATATTATCAATCTGTATTTATTTTCCCTGAAGAACCTTTATTTGGTAAAGTTCCTGATAAATACATTACAAAACCCAATCAAATTGTAAAAATAGGAAATTCATATTTCAAATATGAAACAGTCAACCTAAATCAAAATATGATAAGATTAACAGCCGGGTTTAGTGAATCGGATATGAAGACTCAAAATGAAAAGCCGATACTACCTACAACTATCCCTCGTCCTGCGGTTACCAATTGATAGTAAGCTGTTTCTCAATTAAGTGCCAAGCTCATTATATGTATTTGAATATTAAATAACTACTATTTCTATTTGTTATGAAAAAGATATTACTCCCTATTATATTAGTCTCTATCACTTTCCTTACCGTTTTTAGCCAATCTGTTCAGAAACTGAATAAAACCGGAAGTACGGAGATTTTTCTAGATAAGAAAGTGGATGCTTTTGGTCCAAGAGGTCATGTATCCATCAAGTTTGGATCCAACGATTTATATGACAGTATTACTTTAAAAGGTTACCCAACATTGAAGAACCTGCCGGATTCTCTGAAGCACATGGAAACATATACTTATATTTTTGATCACAAACAATTTTACTATCAGAATTATCGGAATGGAATTTATACCAAAAAATTCTTTGTTGATTACTTTAAAAAACAAAAATATGAGCTTCGTGACACCCTATATCTTATACCCCAAAAAGTGAAATGTTACTTTTCTTATGCTGTGGGCTTCGACAGGAACAAGAAAATGGTTTATGTCGTTGATACGAATGGAGATAATGATTTTGCGGATGAAAAACTTATGGAATCGAAAAAAGCTCTTTTCACTGATGAAGCTGCTTCGGCAATCGATATCTCTGTTGAATCATTTGATGGTAAAAATATTATTCGCGATAATGTCAGATGTCTGATTAAATTAACCTCAAATGAGCCGCAAACACAAATAGAAGCAGGTGTCTCATTCCCCCAATTCAGATATACAAGTATATCCTATGGCGGTGAAGTGTATAATGTTAGTACCAATCATAACATGCCGGGAAAATCCATTTATATTTGTAAAGCACAACCTTATTTCAGGTCGTTATCCGCTGATATGGAAATTAAGCCCAATCAGGTTGTAGCTTTCGGAAAAACCTATTTCAAATACGAACCGGACTCTCAAAACCTGTACAAGATAAAACTAACCAGTGGATTTAGCGAAACGGATAATAAAACGCCAATTGCCATGCAAGACGCTAAATTGCCTTCAATACCCGTTGTTTCAGAGCGGGTAGGAATGATAGCCCCGGATATTTCCGGAATCAACATACTCGAAGGTAAGACTCTGTCTTTAAATGCTCTGCGGGGTAAATATGTATTTCTTGATTTCTGGGCAACCTGGTGTGGACCCTGTGTTGCTGAGTTTCCGAATATACGGAAAGTGTATGACACCTTCAGCAGCGATCAGTTCGTTATTTTGGGTGTCTGCGAAGATGATCGTAATGGAAAAATCAAAGCTTTTCTGAAAGATCAGGAAGTTATATGGCCCACCATTATTAAAAGCGCATCTAGCACCAAAACAAAAGGCTACAATATTTCATCATTTCCAACATCTTTCTTAATAGGACCTGATGGTAAAATTATCACCACGAATCTGAGAGGCAATGATTTGTTTATAAGACTTGAAAATTTAAAAGTAAAAAAGAAATAAGAAAACAAGACGGTTTAAGAAATGATAACCGTCTTGTTTTTTTGAATTATCCTGTTTTTTTGGCAATTTTGACCTACCTTTGTTTTATAAAAAAATAGAACAAGATGCCTAAAGAAGATTATTTGCTCAAATTCCTCGAAAAATTAGGTCGGGTTGTAGCGGCCATGCTTGGGTTGCGCGAAAAGGGAAACGTGGAAGATGCCATTCGTTTGGCTGATGAAACGTACAAGGAATTGCTGACACTCGATATGGATGCGCTTTCCAGTTTGTCCATAGATGATTTTGAAGTGCTTATCAGAAAACTTGGATATACTTCAACTTATATTGAAGCTTTGGCCAAACTGATGCACGAAACCGCTCTGTGTTATGCCGAAACCGGCGAATCACTAAAAATGCGGATATTCAGCGAAAAAGCACTACTTTTGTACTGCCTTTTGAGCGAAAAGGATAAAACGTTTTCGTTTGAACGGGAAATGATAATTGCAGAACTCAAGCAGCAGCTAAGTGATTAGTCGGTTTGATGCAATTTAAATAATCTAAAGTTCTTGGTTAAGTTTTTTGACCTTTGACTTTTGACTTAAGACATTAAAATGATAAACTACAAAAACAAACAACGTCCTGAGAAGGATATGATTTTTGGCATACGTGCCGTGATTGAAGCCATTCAGGCTGGTAAAGAAATTGATAAAATCCTGATGCGCCGGGATATGACCAGCGATTTGTCGCGCGAGCTTTTTGCCGCCTTAGGTGGCTTGCAAATCCCAGTTCAGTATGTTCCCATCGAGAAATTGAACAAAATGACGGTGAAAAACCATCAGGGTGTGATTGCATTTATTTCGCCGGTGGCTTACCAACGCATTGAAGATATTATCCCCAATATTTACGAAGAAGGACGTATGCCGTTCATCGTGGTGCTCGATGGTGTGACCGATGTTCGCAACTTTGGTGCTATTGCCCGTACCTGCGAATGTGCCGGGGTGGATGCCATTGTTATTCCAACCAAAGGCGGTGCTTCCATCAATGCGGATGCTGTGAAAACATCGGCTGGAGCTTTGCTCTCTATTCCGGTTTGCCGTGAAGCAAATCTTGGAAATGCACTCAAGTTTTTGGTGTCTTCAGGTATTAAACTAGTAGCTGCTACTGAAAAAGCCACTAAAAATTATACTGAAGCCAGTCTCACTGAGCCAATAGCCTTTATTATGGGTTCGGAAGATGAAGGCGTTTCGCCGGATTATCTGCGCCTTTGCGACGATATGGTGAGAATTCCTCTGTTAGGTACTATCGATTCTCTAAATGTTTCGGTGGCAGCAGGTGTTTTGATTTATGAAGCGGTAAGGCAAAGACAAATTAATGCATAATTAGAAATTCATAAAGCATAATAACAACTTGATGCTATTTTTTTACTATGAATTATGCATTATAAATTATGAATTAAAAAATGACAGTTCTTTACGAAGATAACCACATAATTGCCATTAATAAGAGCTGTTCTGAAATTGTGCAGGGCGATAAAACGGGCGATGAACCGCTTTCGGAAACGATAAAACGTTATCTGAAGGAAAAATACAATAAACCCGGTGAAGTCTTTTGCGGGGTGACTCATCGGTTGGATCGTCCGGTAAGTGGTGTGGTGCTTTTTGCCAAAACCAGTAAAGCGTTGAGTCGTCTGAATGATATGTTTAAAAATCAGGAGGTAAAAAAGACTTATTGGGCACTGGTGAAAGAAAAACCATCTCAACCCGAAGGTCGATTGGAACATTATCTGGTTCGAAATGAAAAGCAAAATAAATCGGTGGCTCACGATAAACCTGTGCCCGAAGCCAAAAAAGCAGCCTTGTCTTATCGGTTGATAGCACATTCTGATACTTACTTTTTGCTCGAAGTCCATTTGGAAACCGGTCGGCATCATCAAATTCGTTGCCAGTTAGCCAAAATGGGTTGCCCGATAAAAGGCGATTTAAAATATGGTTTTGCCCGTTCTAATCCCAACGGCGGCATTAGTCTTCATGCCCGCAACGTAGAATTTATTCATCCGGTTTCCAAGCAATTAATCCAAATTACTGCGTCCGTTCCTGAAGATGATAAGCTTTGGCTAGCCTTTGAGAAAATGGTTTAATTGTTTCACGCAAAGTCGCAAAGACGCCGGAATACAAAAAGCAGAATTAGAAACAAACAGAGGGAACATTAATTGACCCCTCTGTTGTTTTGATGTAATTTGCGCCTTTGCGCCTTAGCGTGAAATTAGAATTCCTCAAAAACTTCCTTTGCAAATACTTCTAAACTCGGATCTCGAGCACCCATCAGCAGCAGAACGGTTTTTCCTGTCACATGTGGTTTGATAGCCTGAACCAATTCTTTTCGGTCTTCCACAAAGTAGGCATTTTTACCCAACTTTTTAATATCTTCAATCAAGTCGTTAGCTGAAATGTCCTTCACGGCAGAACCACCTGCATAAAAAATTTCGCTCATCCATATTTCATCATTCGGACGAAGCACAGCAGCAATTTCTTCGACAAAATCTTGGCGTAGGAATCGGGTAGGACCGTAACCATGCGGTTGAAACCATGCAATTACTTTCGGGGCAATGGGTTGACAGGCTGATATGGATGCGGCGCATTTTGCCGGGTTATGGGCGTAATCGTCAATTAAAAGAATGTCGTTTTTCTCGCCAATAATTTGATGTCTTCTGAAAATTCCTTCGTAGTTGACCAATGCTTCGGCAGCTTTTTCGATGCTCACGCCTAACTGACTTACCACCGCAATGGCTGCCAATGCATTTTCCATATTGTGCTTGCCCACGGTGTTCATAATCACAGGTATTCCGTTTGCATTAAACTGAATCTGAAAACCTTTTTGAGTGAAATCGGAGCCAATATATCCGGCCTGAATGTTCTCAGTTGCAAAATCGTTGGCAGGGTTTACGGATAATTGAGCTGCTAATTTGTTGGATCGGTTGGTGATAAACATTCCCTTTGTATTATCCCGAAATGTTCCGAAGATTTGCATGAGTTCGGCAATTTCCTGATGATCTTTATCGATGTTGAGCAGTAAACCTATTTCGGGATGATATTGAACGATTGAACCATCACTTTCGTCCGCTTCAATAACCAGCCATTCGCCTTTGCCCACTTTTGCATTGCCAATTTTTCCTTCGCGGATAATGCTGGTTAAGCCTGCACCACTAATGATGCTTGGTTCTAAACCGGCAAACTGAAGTATATCAAAAATCATTGCCGAAGTAGTGCTTTTGCCCGAAGTGCCGCCAACAGCAATTGTTTTTTTGCTTTCGGCAATCAAGGCTAATACTTGTGAGCGACGCAAGATGGTAATGTTTAGTTCCTTGGCTTTTTTTACTTCGTAAATAGTATCCTCAATGGCTGTTGAAACCACCACCAAGTCGGTATTGGAGTTGATTCCACTTCCGTCCTGAACGAAACATGTGATTCCTTCGGCTTCGAGTTTTTCTTTGGTGTCGTTGGGGGTGTCGGACTGAAAGTATCGGTCGCTACCGCTGACGTTTTTTCCAATGCCTTGAAGGTATTGAGCTATGGCACTCATACCGGTACCGGCAACGCCGATAAAGAAAATATTGTTGAATTGATGAATGGTCATAATACGATAATGTTTTCTGATTTTTTTCGAGTATTGTAACAATGACCAAAAGTAGTAAAATATTTTTCATTTTTTTTACTGTTTCAAAATAATTTAAACGGCATTTTTCTTATTGTACGAAATACATTAAGGTATAGTTCATTTTGTTTCTTACAACTCATTTATTTCAAAGTGTTTGGAAAATGAATAGCTAAAATCTTATTGTATGCCAAACATTAGTAGGATAATACATATTGTAATAATTACATTATTCAAATAATTGATATTGTGTTTTATAACATGAAAATGCGTGATGTTTATATCGAATCAATAATGTATTTTTGTGCGTTGTCAGGAGAAAATTATAGATGTTAAGTGATTCAATTTATAATCCGCACGTATCAGTCGATTGCGTGGTGTTTGGTTTTGATGGAGAAAAAATCAAGGTTTTACTCATCGAACGAAGCATTACAGAGCAGAACGAATTATATAATGATAAAAAGCTTCCCGGAAGCATTATTTTAGCGGATGAGAATCTGGAAGATGCGGCAACAAGAGTGCTTACCGAGCTTACTGGTTTGAAGAACATTTACTTAAGCCAATTTATGAGCTTTGGTAATCCAAGCCGAACATCGAATCCTCGGGATATTTTGTGGCTTGAAAACACAATGCAACTCAAAATTGGTCGAATTGTGACAGTAGCTTACGTTGCATTGATTAAAATTGATCGTAAAATACAGGTTAAATCGGATAATACCCAGGCAAACTGGTACAATCTGAACGAAGTGCCTGATATAAATCTGGCTTTTGACCATGCTGAAATCATTAAGAAAGGATTGGAGCATATACGTCATAACATGGATATTGAGCCGCATTTATTGTTTGAATTATTGCCGCGAAAATTTACAATTTCGCAATTAAGGGTTTTGTATGATACGGTTCATGAAACTCGTTCCGATGTTCGAAATTTTCAGAAAAAAGTGGCTCAATGGCCTTACGTAGTAGCATTGGATGAAGTAGAAGAGGATGTGCCACACAGGGCGGCAAGACTTTATAAATATAAAAAGTGACCCCTAACCCCGTTCGACTGAGCGTTCGACTGAGCTCACGCCGAAGTCTCACGCCGAAGCCTAAAGGGGAATTAAGTAACTTTTGTCTTTGATGTTTTTGAATTTGAATTATAAATAAACACTATAAACTTCTCTTGTCCCCCTTTAGGGGCTAGGGGTAAATTGGAACTTATGTACTTACTCGGTTATGATTTAGGTAGTTCGTCGGTAAAGGCGAGTTTGGTAAATGCAGTTACAGGCGAATG
>Ga0302288_1001989_pt1 | contig 12380 bp, 10 predicted proteins | sample III_Fen_N1_1_FD_194549 | JGI IMG/M metagenome (GOLD analysis project Ga0302288, IMG submission 194549) | Peat permafrost microbial communities from Stordalen Mire near Abisko, Sweden - III_Fen_N1_1 | ecosystem: Environmental > Terrestrial > Soil > Wetlands > Permafrost | place: Sweden: Abisko...
CCTGCAATTTTCTACAATGACCAACAGCCCGATACCATTTTTTATCAGGGATTGGCACTTATTCAGCTTGGGCAAACCGATGAGGCCAAAGCGCGGTTCAATAAGCTGATTGACTTTGGTAAGGCACATCAGAATGACGAATTCAAACTCGACTATTTTGCGGTTTCGTTACCCGATTTGCAGATTTGGGATGATGATTTGACCAAGCGGAATCGTCAAAATTGCCAGAACCTGATTGCATTGGGCGAGTTGGGACTGTCGAAAATTCAGGAACAGACTCTAAAATAAACTTTAATAAAGCTTGCAAAATGAAACGCTGGTTTAAAAACATGAGAATCTCAATACTATTAGTCGCTTTCGCCTTTTGCCTTCAAAATGCTTTTGGTCAAACGCTGAATAAATATGAGATAAATGCAGCTGTTGCTCCAATGAAAATTTATTCGGACCATTTGAAATTAGGCGGTTCGAATTCAAAGGGAGAAACAATTTCAGTGAATAATTATTTTATTTCAAAAAACAGCAAACCTTTTATTCCAATAACAGGAGAGTTTCATTTCAGCCGTTATCCCAACCGATATTGGGATGAGGCCATCAAGAAAATGAAGGCAGGAGGTATCAATATCATTGCCACTTATGTGTTTTGGAATATTCACGAGGAAAAAGAAGGGACATTCAGATGGGACGGAGATCGGGATTTGAAGAAATTCATTGATTTGTGTGCAAAAAACAACATCTATGTAATGGTTCGTGTTGGGCCTTTTTGTCATGGCGAAATCAGAAACGGGGGCATTCCTGACTGGCTTTTGGGTCGACCGCTCATGATTCGTTCAAACGATCCGGCTTACCTGTCGTATGTTGAACGATTGTATAACGAAATTGGCGCTCAGCTAAAAGGCACGTATTTCAAAGACGGCGGGCCGGTAATTGGCATTCAACTGGAAAATGAATACCAGCATTCGGCTGCTCCCTGGGGATTAACATACCTCGGACAACCGTTGGATATGACTGCTGCGGAACGGGATTTGTCATTAACTCAGGCCGGTGTCGGTATTTCTGAAACGAAAAATCCGTACGCCGATTTGGGCAACGATCACATGAAAATATTGAAATCACTCGCCGTGAAGGCTGGTATGGATGTACCCATTTATACTGCCACCGGATGGGGAAATGCGGCCATTGTGACCAACGAAAGTATACCGGTTACGGCAGCGTATGCCTATCCATTCTGGACGGCTCATAAAGATTTGTCGCCATTTTTCCTGTATACAGACATGCATAAAGTTCCTGATTATTCACCGGTACGCTATAAGCCGGAGGATTATCCTGCATTTCCGGCAGAATTAGGCTCGGGAATCATGACGGTTTATTCGCGAAGACCCATCGTGGAGCAAAAAAGTTTTGATGCAATGATTAACCGTTGCCTGGGTAGTGGCGCCAACGGACTTGGCTATTACATGTATCACGGTGGTTCTACACCACGGGGCGATCACTATTTTTTTAGCGATGAAGCGTACGGTTTGCCTAAGATTTCATACGATTTTCAGGCTCCGATAGGCGAGTTTGGCCAGGTACGGGAGGGTTTTCAGCGCCTGAAACTCATCAATTGGTTTGCGCAGGATTTTGGCGATTTATTGGCTCCAATGCAGACCGTTCTTCCTGAAAATGCTGCAATTCTGAAGCCTGAAAATGTGACCGATCTTCGCTATGCCGTTCGGGTAAAGGACAATTCTGGCTTTCTTTTCGTGAATAATTTTCAGGACGACCTCAAGACATCGGACAAAACGAATATTCAGATTGGAATCAAAACCTCAGGAGATATTGTCACAATTCCTGAATTGCACGGGTTCTCGGTTAAGGAAGGCGAAAATGTGATTTTCCCATTTCATCTGGCGATTAATGGCGCCGATTTGATTTATGCTACGGCACAATTGTTTGCCAAAAGCGACGAAGGTAAAACACCTTATTATGTGTTTATCGCACAGGATGGTTCCAATGCAGAGTTTTCGTTTGCCAGATTCGATGGACTTACAATACAGAAAGCTCCGGGAATCAGCATCGAGCAAAATGAAAAGAGAATACTGGTAAAATGCCCCAAAGGAACTTCGGAATTTGCGGTGAACGTAAAAGGTCGGCAAACAAAAATCCTGGTTGTTGAAAAGTCGTTGGCGCTGCAATCGTACATTGTCAGTATAAAAGGGCAAAAATCGCTGGTATTTTCTGATGCCGTTATTTTGCAGAGTACCGATACCATATCTGCTTTGAGTACCGACAAAAATGAGTTTACTATTCAGGTTTATCCCAAAATTCAAGGCAAGTTGAATGCTGGAAAAGCAACGATTACAGCTTCCACCAACAGTAATTTGATGTCAACATTCAATGTAACTGTGCCGGAAGTAAAATTACAGCCAACGGTAAGGCAAATCGGTGAACGAAAGACAGTAGTAACCCTGCCTTCTTCACTGAATGGGTTGAATGATATTTTTCTGAATATTGATTATACCGGCGATACGGGTATGGGTTTTCTGGACGGAGAATTGGTTACCGACGAATTCTGGAAAGGTACGCTTTGGCAAATTGGACTGAGAAAGTTTTATCCCAACGCCGCATCCAAAGAAATGGTCTTTTATTTCCGGCCAGTGCAGGAAGGAGCGTCGTATCTGGAAGATATTTCGCCTAAAAACAGGCCTGATTTCAGCAAATCGAAACACGAACTGAATATCAGAAAGATATCATTTACTCCGGAGTATAAAGTAAATCTTCAATTTGAATAATCCGATTAAGCCCCCAAACGGTCAAAAATCAGTAATCGTTAATCGGATTTATTTCCGCACCTTTGCAGTGCAGACCGCTCTATCGCTGTCCCGTTTACTTGGGAGAGAGGAAAGTCCGGGCAACGCAGGGCACCATGCTTCTTAAGAGGAAGGCGGGCGAAAGCTTGCAGTAAGGTAACAGAAAACGACCACCTGGTTTCGACGTGTCGCGACCGGGAACGGGTGAAAAGGCGAGGTAAAAGCTCACCGGTGGTTGTGGTAACACAATCAGCCGTACTTCTGATGGGTTGCAAAGCCAAATATATCATGATTTTTAGGTACGCCTGAATACAGAACGGCCCGTTTTGATTCTTCGGAAGTCGTGAGGGGTAGGCTGCTGGATCGGGTTAGTGATAACCCGGGTAGATAAATGATAGAGACTCGTCACAAGACGAGTACAGAACCCGGCTTACAGGTCTGCGTATTTTTTCAAAGGAGGCGATTGGTAACAGTCGCCTCCTTTGTTTATATCGTCTGCATTAATTTACTAGGCATTTAACATGTTTGCCTGCGCGATTTAATTTGTCGGTATTTAAGAGAAAAAGCTGGAGGGCAGTTTCGTGAATACTTGACTTCGGTAATTGTTCCCACTTGATTAGGTCTTTCTGAAAATCAACATTAAAAAGTATTTGGGATAAATCGCGTATGATACAGTAATCAGCAAATGAATGAGGATTACTCAGGTCGTATTTTGCAACGGACAGAAAATTTTTGATTAATAAAAAAATCGATTGGTCGGCAAAATATAATTCTGTCAACTTTGCTCTATACTCAAGATCTCTTTGAATCAATTTTGGATAGTGTTTGTAGTCTGAAAAATGTTGACCTTCATGGTGCAAATAACTTACAATAAAATCTTCGCTGTTTAAATCGTAAGCTTTCTTAACACAAAAAAGGGCTTTATCGGTTGCCCAGCCCCCAGGATAATATCTTCCAAATGTAACATATTCTTCCCAGCCCAAAGAGACGAACCCATTCATTAAGATTACGTTAACAGGCATAGTCTTATTAATCAGATTAATTTTATAAGTGGTGTCAATTTGATTTTTCCAGACTAAAAAGTCAAAGAAACTGCCTACTTTATTGAGTCCTGTAGTGTGAAATCCTTTTGCCTGAATATATTCGTTGTAAACTTTTTCGCTTGTTTTTTTTGAAATTTTCAGATTGGTAAATTGATGTTTTGAATTTTGAAATTTGAAGAAGGTAACCAATTTTGCGATTAATTCCTTGTCATGGCTAACGGAATGATCCAATAATGATTTTCGCCAATATTCCTGATATAGTCGGTTTAGTGGATTCAGGGTCGTATCTTCTTTTAAATGATAATCGGATTTGTCGTACTCATATTTAAACCTGTTTTCAAATTTGGTTTTAAACTGCTTATCTTTTTCGTTTAGAACTGTTGCAGAATCAAGTTTATTCAATATAGCCTGAACGTTTTGATTTAAAGCAAACCCATAAATTTGATCGTAATTGAGTTCGTTTTGATCGGTTTGCTGTGCATACAAATTACAAAGTAGTAAAACAAAAAAGATAACGCTGGAAATTTTTTTCATCATTTGGTGTTCATTTAAATTACACAATATGAATGTGATTTATAGTCAATTATGATTTCACATTTCTCATGCAAAATAAAAGAATGATTGATAACTAAAATTGTATCAGATTAACTTATTGACTGAAATTCTGAATTGATGTGGCGAAATTTGATAAATAAACTTAAATGCCCGGATGAAATGCGAATCATCGTAAAATCCACTCATTTGAGATATATCGCTTATAGAAAAATGGTTGTCGAACAGCAATTGCATAGCTTTTGATATCCTAGATTTTAACTGATATTCGCTGATTGTTATTCCCGTTTGTGCTTTAAAAGTTCGTGAGAGATGGACTGGATGCACATAAACCTGTTCGGCTAGCTCATTGAGCGAAAGGAATGAGTCGTTTCTTTCTTCAATAATTTTCACGATTTTCTCAACCCAGGGCAACGATTTTCTGGTTTTATCCTTCGATTTAAGATTCGACATTAAATCGGTTATCAATTCGAGCATCAAGTCATCAGTGTAATAGCCTTGAAAACAACTCAGAAGCTTGTAGAACGAAGGAAGTGAACCACAATTATACTTTATATAATTCAATGGAAGCAGGTTTTCGTGTTTTAACTGTTGGTTAAGCAAAGTTTTCATTTCAATGTTAAAACATACCCCGCCTTCTTTATTGAACTTGTTTTTGTGTTGATAGTATCCCGGACGATACAAAATTTCACCGGGGTTAATTGCGGTGTCGGTTCCTGTATGCTCTTCCAGATACAAACCTCTGAGTAATATGCAAAAGTAATCGGTCTCATGGGAGTGTTCTTCAATGATATATTCTGGTTCATACGACGATAGTGTTAGCTTGAAAAATTTCGTTTCTCGCTCATTTACAATTTGTCCGAAGTATTTTCCTTGTTTTAGGTTTAATGACATTTATTATTGCAAAGATTTAAAATGCAAAGAAAATAAATTTATCGAACTATAAATCAAGCCATTCCTTAAATGCTGCCACTTTATCGCGACTGACGATGATGCTTTCTTCGTCGGGCTTTTTTAATTTGATTTTCAGGCGGCTGTTCGAATAAAATACAATGTCAGCAATCGACAGGTTACTCAGGATGTATTTTCGGTTGATGCGGAAAAACCGGTGTTCGTCAACCATTTCAGAAATGCGGTCGAGCGAATAATCGACAAGATAAGTTTTGAAATCGGCAGTGCACAGGTAGGTTGCTTTTTCGAGGCTGTAAAAGAACAAAATTTCTTCCACCGGAATCGACTTCAGGTGTTCGCCAACCTTAATCACAAAGCGGGTTTTATATTGTTTCCGAAGCATTTCCTTTACTTTATTCAGCAATTCGACGGTTACGGGCTGAACTTCTTCAACTTTTTTGGCCTGATTTCCAAATTTCTGAAAAGCGGCTTCCAATTCGTTGTAAGCAATGGGTTTCAGGATATAATCAATGCTGTTTACTTTGAAGGCTTTTACCGCATATTCTTCATAAGCGGTAGTAAAAATTACCGGACAAGGAACTTTCACCCGCTCGAAAATCTCAAAGCTCAACCCATCAGCCAGCTGGATGTCCATAAAAACCAGGTCTGGCGCCTGATTTTGCTGAAACCATTCGGCGGCATCGCTCACCGAATCAATTACTGCCAGTATTGAAATCCGGGAATCAAATTTCAGAATTAATTGACTGAGCCATTCTGCTGCCGGCTTTTCGTCTTCAATGATCAATACTTTATACATACGTCAATCGGTTAACATTGGAATACTTACCTTAAATCGCTCTGAATTAAACGTGATCAGCACTTTCTTATCCGTAAAAAACCCATACCGGTCGCTGATGTTTTGAATTCCCATTCCGCTTCCTTCCGATCCCGATTTTTTTTGAAGGATGTTTTCGACAATCAGGTACTGATCATCGTTGGTGTACAGACGGATTGACAGCGGTTTTTTATCAGAAATCTCATTGTGCTTGATGGCATTTTCGACCAGCAATTGAACGGAAAGTGGAATAACTTTGAAGTTTTTAGCATTAACATTAATTTGAACTTCCAGATTTTCGCCAAACCGTATTTTGTGAAGGTAAATGTATGATTCCACGAATTTTAGTTCGGTTTCGAGTGCCACCAATTCATGGTTTTTTTGATCGAGCACATATCGGTAAACTTCTGAAAGTTTCTTCACAAAATCGATTGCTTTTTCAGGATTAGAGCTTATCAATGAAGTGAGTGAATTCAGATTGTTGAATAAGAAATGAGGATTTACCTGACTTTTTAGCGTTTCGTATTGCAGTGCCAATTGTTCGCGCTTCAGTTTCTCTTGCTGAACAGCGGCTTCTTTCCAATTCTTAAAGAACAGGATCGTATTTGAAATCAGAGAACCTCCCAAGACAAAAATAATGACAACCTTTGTCATAAAGGAGCCTGTTTCGAGAAAATAGTTTAAAGTGATCTGCTGGTTCCAAAACAAACTGGTCAAAAAAATAGAAAGCACAATAACAATCGACGAGAATACCACTGTAACGATAAATTGCACAATCAGTCGCTTAAGTGGGAAATGCAGCCATGGTAGTTTTCTGTCCAGAATCTTGATTATCGTGGTTAATCCAACCATGAACGTACCTCCAATAATTACCGAATTTATTGAACCATACAGAATCATCTGACCAGTAGGTAAACCGCCATGGAGTACAATAATCAAGATCAGGTTTCCCAATGCAATTAATAATAGAATAGAAGCAAGAACCTGCCAGATCAGTTTTTTATATTGATTTTTATTGTCATTCATTGGTGTCAGAGAATGTGGTTTTTCGAATTTACTTATTTCCAATTAAAACTGCCCTATTTTGGCATAGTTTCCTGAATTTTTTTCAACTCAGCCTCATTCATTTCTTTGCCCCAGTTTGGAGATATTTCAGTTTTTGGCTTGAAAATCTGAAACTTTTCAGCGGCAGTTTGAAACAAAGGAAGCGCCTTGGCTGCTCCACCACCATAAGTTTCGGGCATGTGATAAGTCATGGTCGCACGGAGGTAATAAACCCGTGGATTATCAGGATTTAAGGCCAATGCTTTTTCAAGCGATTCGTTCATTTTGCCCATGTAAAGCATACCTCGGGCCATGGGGTCAATGTTGAAGCGCGAAGGATACAGAAAACCTTGCAGCATATACAATTCCGATTCGTTGGGTTCAATCGCCATCGCCTGATCCAGGTATTTTTGAGCCTGATCGAGATACTGATCTTTTTTTGCATTTTCGGCTTCCTGAAAACTGATCATGATGTAGGCAAATGAGGCGTAATACAGCGGTAACCATTCCGTTTTTTCAATTTGCGAAATACGTTCGAACTGATTGGCAACTTCGACATATTCAGGAATTGTTTTAGCCTGAAATAGTTTTTCGATTGACTGGCTCATGGCTTTCTGATACGTGTCGTTGGCAAAACCAACACTGAATAACAGAACCAACACTAGGGTAAAAATTGACTTTTTCATTTTTGTTAATTTTTAAGTTGATATTTAATTCGTTAAAATTTATTTTAAGAATAGCTCTCCAAACTTCCGTCTTCCTCACAGCATAATTGATACGAGCAAAATAATTTGTCTTACAAAAGGCGATTTAATTGGCGTCGACTCATATTTCCCAGCGGTATTCCGGGTGTTTGAAAAATTATAGCCATACACATTGTCAAAACCTGCCAGATTGTTGACCATCAGGTGCAGTACCGATTGTTTTCCGAACATCTGCATCAGGTAAGTCAGGCTTAAGCTGATGTCGTTGTAGGACTGTGTTTTTGCGTTCATGAAACCTGATAAGTTTGGATCGTGGTATGGACGGCTACTGGCAAACGAATATGTCAGCGAAGCGTAAGTATTTATCGCCGGAAGGAAACGTTTGTAAACCACCGATAAATTGTGTTCCGAAACAAAAGTAGGGATAGCTGACATCGTGTAGTCTTTATAGTTGCGCCGGGCATTGATCCACGAATACGAAATCCAGTAATCGGTTAATTTGAAGGTTTCCTTGTCGCGCCAGAAAATGTCGACACCCTCAGCATGACCGCTTCCCTGATTGTTGAAATCAAGCGGATTGGTTGCCAGTGGCTGGGTGTATTTGACCAGATTGTTGTATTTCTTTAGGTAGCCTTCTACCCTGAATGTTTTCAGTTCGGTCAGGTATTGCCAGGTCATCACGGCGTGGCTCGCTTTTTCGGGCTTTAATTGTGGTGCAAATTTCAGGTAATCGTTTTCCGGATTTTGGTAAAATTCACCACAGGCCAGCGAAATCTGGCTGTGGTCGCCTGTTTTGTAAGCTCCTGAAAACCGTGGAACGATGGTTGTTTCATTCAAAAGAGAACTGTTTTCGGCTCTGAATCCCAGACGTGTTGCGAATTTCTTCGAGAGTTTGTATTCCATTTCAGCAAAGCCTGAAAGTTCATTGTTGGTGAATGGCAACCGGTAATTACCGTCCATCCTGATTTTTTGTTCGTACGAAAAGTTTACCCAATCGGCACCCAGCTTCAGTTCGGTTTGTTCATTCAGAAAACGACTGAATAAAAGTTTAGCCTGAATCATCTTTTGATTCGTTGCAACCTGGTCTTTATCCAAATCAATGTTTTGATGATCGTAATTGAAAGCAAGGCCGGATTTCACCATCCAATTTTCACCCAACTGCCTGTTGAAGGTGTTGTTGAGGTAAACATTGCTGCTGTTCAGAGCGATATCCTGAATTGTTCCAAGTTGAGTGTTAGGGTAGAACATTTCGGAAGTGCTGTTATTGAATGTTCCGAAAAGCTTGTACATTCCGGTTTTGCCGGTTTTTTGCCGGTACATCACAGTTCCGTCAATTCCAAGCGGACTTTTAATCCAGTCGACCTGCTGTTTGTTGATTTTATTCGATAACCCGGAGGTTACAATGTCGCCATTCAAGGAAAGTGATGATTTTTCCCAGCACTTGGTGGTTGAACCCATCAGACCAACTGTCATAATCGAAATACTCGATTTGTCTTCCGTTTCAATCGAGTTGGTTTTCATGTCAACGATCGACGATAAGGCCTGTCCATATTCGGCTGAATAGGCTCCGGTACTGAATAAGGTGCCGCTGAAGAGGAGTGGGGAGAAGCGCCCACGGGTTGGCATGTCTGGCATTTTTGAGCTGTAAGGCGTAGCAACCAGCATTCCATCCATAAAGCTTTTAGTTTCGTAACCTTCGCCGCCGCGAACAAATACGCGACCATCTTCGCCTACTTTCTGGACTCCGGGTAAGGTGCCGAGTGCGCCAAAAATATCGCCTTGGGCACTGGGAGTGGTGGCAATGTCGAATACGCGCAAAACGACGGCTTTTTTCACGTCGCTGGCTTCGAAAGCTCCGGCGTTGATAACTACTTCATCAATCTGGTCTTCCGATTCCTGCAAAATGATGATTGCTGAAATTGTTTTGGCACTGTCTAAATCTAACTTCCGGAGAAATGGTTTGTACCCGATAAAGCTTGCCGATAGATTTTGGATTCCTTTCTGGTCGGTTTTAAAGCTGAAATTTCCGATGCTGTCGGTTGTAGTGCCATCGTAGCTGTTCTGAATAAACACGTTGGCTCCCGGAAGTGGATTGTTTTTGGAGTCGGTTACTTTTCCTGATAAGCGAACTTGTGCAAAAGTACTGGCTGATAACAGGATGAAAACGAAAATAGTAAATATTGATCTCATGGCTTTGAGTTTTGTCTGACCCAAAGTAAAAGCAGAAATCAGGGGATATAAAATAAAAAAAACCGGATCGTAGTTTGACCTGGATGAATCGTAATATAGAGCGACGAATTACTTTCTTGAAAATGAGATTTACACTTCTGTTTCAGGTACTTCTTCTTTTGGATGAAGGAAACGATCAATGAATTCAGTGATATAAATCCGGATTGTTTCTGCGTTTTTTGCAACAAGATTGGTCACTCCAAGCTGAATCAATGCGCCAAGTATCTTTTTAAACGGATTGCTGGTTGAGTTGATCATCAGTTTTTTAGTGAGATAACCGGTTACAATGGAAACAATAGATTCGAAAAGGCTGTTTTTGATTTCTACCGAATCGGTAAGTTCTTTCAGCGAACTTTTGACCAGGTTAACGAGCTTCAGGCTTTCGTAGGTAATTTTGAATTGTTCTTTCAGTATTTTACCTTCTTCGGCTTGCTGAATTTCAAGCAAACGAATGGATTCTTTGAGCGACTCAACTGCAGTTTGTTTTGCCATAATTCTTATTCGAGTACTTGTGTAATAATTGAATTGTTGACTGGATTCTTAACGATTTGTTTCCTAAAAATGCCGAAAATTAGAGCTAACAGGGCATAAAAACCGGAAACGACAAAAAAGCCATAATAGGATTTGCCCAACAATTCGCCCAACCACAAGGCAACGCCGATATTCAGAATCAGGAAAAACAACACGGCAAAAATGAACACGATTAACCACGAAACCAGATTGGAAACTACATCAGCTGATTTGTCGAGAGTTTTCAGTTTCAGCAGTTCCAGCGTTGTTTTGCCGTATTGCTCTCCTTTTTCAATGAGTGACTCAATTAAGCCTGACTGTTCGTCCATGTTTGAAATTTTCGTAATGAAAAGGAAATCATCCGGATTAATTGGTTGATGCTTTGGTTTCTTCGACTTTCGATTTGGCACCAGCTGCCATTTCATCAACCTTGGTTTTTACGCCATCCATTTTTTTGCCTAAATCATCGATCAGACCGCCGACTTTTTCTTTAAGATCGTCAACATAGTCTTCACCTTTTTCAACAATTTTCTTCCGTGTTTCTGACCCTTTGTCAGGGGCAAACAGAATTCCAATCAATGCACCGGCGGCTACGCCTGCCAATACACCCAATAAAATTTTTCCTGAACTCATGATGCTAGTTTTTAATTGTTTATGACTATTGATAGAATCTGGAAATTTATTCCCCAGTTTTTATTCTTTCCATGCAATTTAATGAAAAACGGTTAGAAAACCTAACAATTTTAGAACAGATTTGTTGCGAATGATAAGTTAATACGAATTGTCGAAATCCAAGTTGATCAAGCCTTTTTGTCTCTTCTCAGAAGCTTTTTCAGAAGCTTTTCCTGTTCTTGTTTTTGTACATTAAAATTAACTTCCTCTCCCAGCAAAAAGCCATACGGTTTAAGCGATTCAACATTATCGCAAACTACCTTGGCCATTCCGGTGAGAGGCAAACAAAGCACCATGCCTGGAATACCCCAAATCAGGGAACTGGCAATCAATACAACCGTTGCTGTTAATGGATTGATACTGACACTGGAACCAACAACATAAGGAGTAATAAAATTATTGTCGAGGAACTGAACTGCAATGCAAATTCCTGCTACCGCCATTGCGTAACTCATCGAATCTTTGGTGAGCAAGGCCATTATGATAGGCAGGGTGCTGCCTATCAGTACACCAATGTATGGAATGATATTAAGAAAAGAGGCAATTACACCAAACAAGATGGCATGTTGCAGACCAAGAATCAGAAAGCCTGTTGAATTTAACACCGAAAGAATGAGTACATCCAGGAAAATACCCATCACGTATTTTTGAGAGACCACAGAAACCTTCTTCACAACCAGTAGAACCTGCTCGTCTTTATCATCTTTTGTGACAAGCCTGATAAAGTCTTTGAATTTATCCTGATATAAAGTCAGAAAGAAAACATAAATCGGAATAAGCGCAAAGCTGGCCAGGAATGAAGTTGTAGCCGAAAAAATGCCTAAAACCAGAACGCCTCCGGTACTTGCATTCTCTTTTATTTTGGCGGTTAACCAGGTTTTTTGCTCAATCCTGCTAATATGAAATGTTTCGCTGATAAATTGCTGCAAGCTTTCCCATTTGGCCGACAATGTTTTTTCGAGTACCGGCCAATCGTTTACAAAACCCATCACCTGATCGACAAAAAAGTAAAGTAAAAAAACAACTATAGCAAAAGCCAGAATGATGCTGATCAATATGGCCAATGATTTAGGGAATCTCCAATGCTCCAATTTTCGGGAAACCGGCATCA
>Ga0302288_1001996_pt1 | contig 12349 bp, 9 predicted proteins | sample III_Fen_N1_1_FD_194549 | JGI IMG/M metagenome (GOLD analysis project Ga0302288, IMG submission 194549) | Peat permafrost microbial communities from Stordalen Mire near Abisko, Sweden - III_Fen_N1_1 | ecosystem: Environmental > Terrestrial > Soil > Wetlands > Permafrost | place: Sweden: Abisko...
TATGAATACTGAAAAACACAACATAATCGAAGAAAGCACCGAGGCAAAAAATGACCGTCGGGAAGCACTTAAAAAGACTGGCTACATTGCTCTTTCGGCTGCTACCATGATGCTACTGATTAGCAAACCGGATAAGGCAGTGGCTTCATCGCCTGCTCCTCCGCCGAACTGGTAACGTTCAAAAAAATAAAAAATCCTGATGAGCCATTGATGCCTGTCAGGATTTTCATTTTCAAAAGCTAAATTTCTTGTTACAGTGAGCGGGTGGCTCGAAGTCACCCGCTCACTCACGCCGAATAAGCAATATTTCATACCCGCTACTTATATCCAAATTCAAAAGCTAAATTTGTGAACATGAATGATTCCTCAACATATAAAGCCGAATCTTTGATTTATCGCGAAATCGACAACAGTTATATCGTATGGTTTTCGAATGGCAACCAATATGTTCGACTGGAAGAACCCGCTTTCTTCGTACTTCAAAATCTGGAATACAGAATTCTTGCTGAAACCATTGCAAGCCAATGTTCCCAACGATATCAAAGCACGAAAGAAGAAAGCACACGCTTTGTTTCAGAAATTTCATCAGGAATTGAAGCTATCCGAAAACAAACCGTACCGACACTTTCAACAATCTCAGGGAATCCAGAACTTCAGGAGAGACCATTTGCATCTTTCTCCACACACACCTATTCAATCAACGGAAAATGTATTTGCTTTTGCTTCGAAACAGAGCTCTACGAATACTACCTGCATCCACTTTTGCAACACCTCGAAACCGAAACACCAAAAGCCGAATCAATCCTTTTTGAACTGTTTGAATACAACAATCAGATTGTTTTACGGTGCAATCAACACATCAAAGGAATCTGGAAGAAAGAGGAAACCCACCTGCTGAAAGGCATGGCTTTTCTTCAGATTTTAAATACAGCGTACGAAAAAAATGACGACGATTGGATGGCCATCATTCATGCTTCGGCAGTGACTAACGGAGAAAAAACTATTGTTTTTACAGCTAGTCCGGGAAGTGGGAAAAGCACAATCGCTGCCTTGTTGATGCAAAAAGGATATGCACTGGTATCCGACGATTTTGTACCCATTGAAAGAGTTTCCCGGCTGGTATTCCCATTTCCGGCAGCCATGTCGGTTAAAGAAGGGGCAAATGAACTGCTTTCGGCCTTATATCCGGAACTTCTAAAGCAATCGGCACTACAGAAGAGCACCACCAATAAAAGGATCAAATATTTGCCAATTGAGGGAAAAGCATTGCCCGGAAAAATAAAAGAAACTATCTTTATCAAATACGATCCGGCAATAGACTTTGAATGGGAATTAGTACCTCGTGCCGATGCGTTAAAGATACTGCTCGACGAAACATGGACCGCACCATCGGCGGTAAATGCAAGTTGTTTTCTCGACTGGTATTGCGGAATATCGTGCTACCGGTTGATTTATTCGAACAATGAAAAAGCGTTGGAATTTATAGCTAAACTGTTTGAGCAATGACCAACAACGAATTATTCTATTTTCTGGGACGCTGTCTGGCTTTAGGTGAAAATCAGCAAACCAGGCAGGAAGTCGTCGCGACCATCGAACAAGAACAGGTCAACTGGAACCATTTGGTGCCACTGGCCAGTAACCATCTGGTTCTTCCGGCACTCTATCTTCGGTTTAAACGGCATGGAATCCTCCATCTGTTGCCAGCAGAGTTAGCCGAACACCTTCGGATGGTATATGAGCTTAACCTGCAACGAAACGCCAAAATTCGGGCACAAATCGATACCATAAACCGCTTGTTTGCAACAGCAGGCATTGTTCCTGTCTATCTGAAAGGTGCAGCCAATATTCTGGATGATTTGTATATTGATCTGGGAGAGCGTATGCTGGGCGATATCGACCTGCTGGTTTCCGACGAAGAATTCCTCACGGCCGCAAACATCTTGAAAGCTGAAGGATACGAACACAACTATCCATTTTTCGAAGAAGAAATGGCAAATACCAAGCATTTTCCAAGGTTGGTTCATCCGGTCGAATTGGCAGATGTAGAAATTCACCGGTCGCCGGTGGAATTAAAGCTTTCGGAATACTTCAACTATGCAATTATAGCTACAGAAAGAAAGAAAATAGAATCCGATCCTCCCTGTTTTGTATTATCCGACCGGCATAAAGTAACCCTGAATTTCATGCATGGATTTATGAATAGCGAAGTAAAAATGTTTCAGTCGATCACCTTTCGCAACTTAATTGATTTACTTCACCTTTCGCACCGGGTAGATATCTACCGGATTATTTCCGAATTACCTCAATACGCATCCCCGGCAAGGATTTACACCGATTTTATGTACTATTCCATGGGGATAGACAGCAAACATGCACTTGCTCCTGAATCTAAAAGATATATCCGCAAATACAACGTCCAACGAAAATCAAAACTTCTGTATCGGATAAACTGGGTCTCCAAATACCTCTGGTCACGAATCTGGAATGGATATATATGCAATGCGGCCGGAGTATTCTACAGCAAACAAATACGACGACACGTTTTCCGGAGTCTGACAAGTCCCCAATGGTACAAGCTCCATTTGAAGTCCTATACCGATAGTTTTCGGCAGATTTTTGGACGAAAGGAAAACTAAAATAACGTGAGCCCGATTGGATCAGGCTCACGTTATTTATCACTTATTATACTCTTTCTCGGCTCTATCAATACCTCTTTTGATGCCATTCCACAAGTCAAATTGTATGACTTGTACGATGTCAAAAACCATTAAGCCTGGAGTATCTCTTAAACATATATAAACGGCATTCTCAATATTCGAATTCGTATCTGGAGTATCCTTGTGGTTACCGGCTGCAATCGTTCCATACATGGGACAAGCTCCATTTATGATCTTTTTCCCATTGGATATGGCATATTCAATCGATTCATTGTCGTCCAGTCCATACACTCTGTTAAGATAGGAACCCAAGAGAAAAACATCAAGTTCATCTGCAAATCCGGCATTATGATAGTTACTGGTTGCCCAGGAGGAATCAAAATTTGTATAGGTCTTGCTACCCCAGTCCTGTCCAACTTCATAACGATTGCCAAACCATGATGCTGCCCAATAGTATAGTTTTACTTTTGGCTTAATATCATGAATGGTCTTTTTCGCTTTGGCAACAAAATCGTGTATAGTCATGGAGCGAAACTCCCACCATTGTTTGTAATACTTTCCGGGATTACGAGTCCCATCAGGATTATAGGTAAAAATACTGGCAGGGAAATTAGCAACATCAGTTCCAATATACTTGGAGAAAGCAACACGAGATGCCTCAGAAAAATCGGTTGTATAGTCAGAATAGCGACAATAATCCAGATTAAACCCATCAATATTATAATTAGAAACAATCTCGCTTATATACTTTAAAACAAAATCCTGAACCTTTGGCAAAACAGGATTCAGAAATACAGTAGCTTCAGTCTTGCTCGGGTTATTCTTACCACTGATAAGAGTCCCGTTTGCCGTATATATCGTACTCACCGCGTCATCCCATTCATTAGAACGAAAAGCCATTCCGTCCCGTGACTGAAGTAATCCTGCCGTAAATATTGTTGCATCTGCCACAACTTTTAAACTACGCTTATGTGCCTCGTCCACAAAATATTGTAAATAATCCCAATCCCGGATTACTGTATACCCATTAATTGTAGTCAGCTCTGGCATAAGTTTACTTTTATACAGAACATCTCCCTGAACCGGGCGTACATCTACAACGATTGTATTAAATCCAGTTTTTTTTGCTAAGTCGAGGTAGGTAGTTATGTTACTTTTTTGTGAGAAAAGCTGGAAATTTGCTTCCCCATCAAACCACAGCATTTTTACTTTTTCTGGCTTCCCTGTTTCTGGTGTAGTTCCTCCTCCGGAAGGATTATCATAGATATTTCCACCGTTTGCCGTATGATCTTTACTGCATGCCGGAAACAGTAATACTACCATAAATATAATGCATAGAATCTCTTTCATTTCAATATATTATCATTGATTAAATGGGTTCAATTACTTTCCAATTTAGAATGTATGAAGATTAGTCTCACTCTATCTGGCAGAGACTAATCTTCATAAACAAGTATTACCTTTCGTAACGAGTCATTTTTCCACAAGCGACTCCGCCACCTTCAACATACACATAAATTAGCATGTCATTGTTGTTTTCGTTACTTACTGTTATTGACGAAGTTCCGTTACCAATACCCGAAGCATATGGAATTTCTCCATACCAATATCCGATGTTCTTTCCAATACAACTAGGGAAGAGGTCATCATCAGCAACAACGCAATATGAATATCTGGACCATGAGAAACCACAGGCACCAATATATGTTTTGCCATTGAAGTTAAATGCAGAAACATGTCCGTGAATAATGTTTCCCCAGTAACCGCCACCAGCAGAACCATCATCCTGAACAAAACTTCCTCTGAATTTACTTAGTACACTCACATTGTCGGGAGTTCCATATTTTACAACGATCCCAGAATAAATAGTTCCCCAGAGTAAGGCTGGAACTGTTGTATAAAACCGGGCGTTCTCATCAGGAGCCGACATTGCAAAAGACTGCCATGCTATGGCCGTAGCCGTAGCCGGATATTCTTCTCCAATAGGAACGACAACACTACTTATTTCGGTAGGTGCACCTCCGCCAGTAATTTTCCAACGACGAATTTTTCCAGTCGATTTTCCGGCTTCATACAAGTTCGTGGAAAAGATTGCGGTGCCGTTAACATCACCGGCAACATCAAGCTTACGACCAGGCATTGCTCCGGAAGTATAGTTTTCTGTATAAATCAGTTGCGGAGCTGCATCAATAGAAGTCCATTTGTATACGTTGAATTTACCACTGGAGATAGCAGGAAGTGTACTTCCTATCAGATTTCCTTTGTCATCATTAGCAAGAAAATAAATTTGACCAGGAACTCCGGTTACGTTCAGCAATTTATCTGTTGGAACCCCTGTATTCTTATTCACCGTTTTGTTACTGCGGGAAAAAACGAGATAATCACCGCAAACTCCTATGGAACTTTCAAGACCAGTGGTATTAATGCCTAGTTCAGCCGGAGTCTTGTACCACAATGGAATAGTAGCACCTCCGCCATTGCCATCTTTAATTCGATCTCCATACGACCACTTAATTATCCAGTCATGAACCGTTCCGTCCTGAGCTGTAACTGTATATTTCACGGGTTCATTGAAATTCTGAGGTTCACTTGGCAATGGTGAAATAGTTGAGTACCCGGAAATGTATATGGATGGAGTTAATCCTTTCAGCATCTCAGCGTCGAATCCAGGAGCCATTTTAAACTTAATTGTGTCACCTAGTTCTGTTTTTATACCTGTTTTTTGTTCTCCATTAACCGTAAGAGAAAATGAGAGGACATCGTTTTCATTGGTATAATTATCTTTTTGAGAACATGAACTAAAAAGTAACAACAATTCTCCCAATAACAAAGTGCCTAATATTTTTAGATATAATTTCATTTCTTTCAACATTAAATGTATTGTTAATTAATAATCTAAATATACTGCCCGTAATGTATATGCACGAGGAACATTGTTATCATTGGTAACCGTAAATACCTTCGGAGAAGAAAGGTCGTGACGACCAGCAAGGCTCGGAGAAACATTTGCAGATACAGGAATATTAGCATAGATCAGAATATTGGAAATATTCAGGTCTTCTTTCTTTGCCAATGGAATGTTAAAGATAATTTCGCTATTTCCTTGAAGAGTGCCTTCTACATAGGCACCTCCAACCTTATCACGGACATAAATAGCTGAGATAGTTGTATCCGTATGGATATACCTTTCATCTTCTTTCTGGCATGAATAAGGAACAAAAGTTATTAGTGTCAAAAAAGAAACTAATATGAGTTTGTATATTTTCATTTTTCTCTTTGTTTAAGATTTATAAAATTACCATCCTGGATTATTACTGCCAATAAGTGCATTATTTAACCTTTCACTCTCAGGAATGGACATGAGATAATATTTCGAATCAAAATAACGGGTAAGCCCACCATCACAGTCGACTTTTTCGTAGCTGAACGTATTATCTGAATTTTTGGTAATCTTCACACCATGAGCAGTTTTGCCATTAATGGCACTCTCGGCAAGTCTCCAACGACGTAAATCCCAGTAACGAAATCCTTCAAAAGCTAACTCAACCATTCTTTCATGGCGAACAAAAGACATAAAACTGTCTTTATCGGTAGCCTGCGCTTCAGTTATTCCAGGTAATCCTACCCGATTACGCACTTCATTTAATGCAGCCAGAGCTTCAGCTTTGTTTAAAGAAAAATCCTTTTCGGCCAGAGTTTCAGCCAGATTTAGCAATACTTCAGAATAACGGACAATCACATCAAATTGAGTACTTTGATTTTTCAAATAATCGTTGCCTTCCTGCAAATATTTGCGGATATAATACCCTGTAACAGTACTCGTCGTTGCTCCTGCTGGTTTCCATTCAAGAAAACCATCGGATCCTCCAACGTATGATTCAATAGTCCGGCCTTCCCATTTTGCGCCATTGTATAAGATTGAGGCGTAAAAACGAGGTTCTCGACCTGAATATGGGTTAGTTCCGTAAGTAGCCCAGCTAAACGATTTTCCATCAGCCATTTCATAACTGTCGACTAGTTCACTCGTTGGTACAGCTGCCGAATAAACATCGACATCTCCACTGGGTCGATAATAGCGATCGAAATTATGAACAATAGGATCAACAAAATTAACTGCAAATAATACTTCACTATTTGACTCTAAGGGAGTCGTAAATACATCAGCATAAGAACTTGTAATCAATTTTGCACCAGCTGTTTTGGTTTTTTTTGCAGCTTCAATAGCTACATCCCATTTTTTAGCATATAAAGCACAACGGCTTAATAATCCATAAGCGGCGGCTTTCGTTGCCCGACCAGTCCATTTACTATCCCATTTTATCGGCAAATCCGGAGCTGCAAGCTGTAAATCGTTAATTATGAAATCCCAGGTTTCAGCCTCAGTTGCCCTTGCTTTATCTTTTTCTTTCCGACCATCCAAACCATCGGTCTCGTCACGGATTACAACACCACCATATACCCGAGCCATCTGGAAATAAGCAAAAGCTCTTATAAACCTAGCTTCAGCGATTCTAACTTTTATAAAATCATTGCCTAAATGAGCCCCCTTTGTTGGCGCATCTAAAAGAAATTCATTTTGTCGCTTAATTCGATCGTAATTACCCCATTTATCTAAAGAACCCGCATTTGTTGATGTAAAATAGTCAACTTGTAACAGAGCTTTATTGTATTCATGATTATATTGGTCCCATGAGGTTGACTTTAAGATATCAGAATAACAGTCAGTCAAATTATTTGAGTACAATTCAGATGCATCTCGCATATGGGCATATAAACCGGAGGCATAAGCGTCAACAGTTTCTTCGCTTTCCCATACCGCAGCACCCGAAACCCGATCAGTAGCATCGAGATCAAGATCAGTACACGATGTCATAACTAACATCGCAACCGCACCCATCAGTGAATATAAATTTTTCATTTTCTAAGTTCTGTTAAAAGGTTACATTTAAGCCAACACTGTATGTTTTTTGCTGCGGATAATATCCGTTATTCACACTTGGCATCTCAGGATCAACATACTTAAAATTGCTAAAAGTTAATAGATTGGTTCCAGCCACATATACATTCAAACGGCTCAGGCCAATATTCAACCTATTAAGTAATGCATTGGGCAAATTATAGCCTAATTGAAGATTTTTTAAACGCAGATAAGATCCATCGATAACCCACCAGGAAGACGGCCATGCATTATTCCCATTAGCAATTGTACTCAAACGCGGATACTTTGCATTTGTATTTTCTGTCGTCCAGGTATTTTCAACAAGGTAATATGGAGCATTGCCATTATTATAAAATGGACGGGTAAATGCTGTATTATCATAAATGCCACTATTGTATGCCGCACTTAACTGATAATCACACAAAGCCACTCCTTGCCACAATGCGGTTAGATAGAAATTTTTATAGGAAGTGTTCATTGATAGGGAAAAATTAAGTTGTGGCATGGTTCCACGTCCAATCTTCACAAAATCGTTCTGATCGATCCGACCGTCTCCATTGAAATCTTTATAAATGAGATCCCCCAAATTTTTTGTCCCGGATGGAGCTGCAGGCGAATTGTCTAATTGTGCCTGAGTTTGATACAGGCCAATTGCATCATATCCGTAAATAATACCGATAGAACGACCTATTTCATTACGATTCCATGGGACACCTTCACCGATTTGACGTGATAATACCTTATTTTTTGCCCAGGCCAGACTACCTACCAAAGAATAGTTCCAATCCTCATTTATCTTATTATTATGCTTCAGAAGTAGTTCAAATCCGCGATTGTCAACCTTTCCTGAATTGGCTACTGATGAGTAGTTTCCACCTAGGGATAGGGGCATATTTCCGCCCTGAGCTTCAAGAATATCACTTGTCACTTTATAAAAATAGTCGAATTCCATCCCCAGAAGGCCATGCCACATGTTCAAATCAAGTCCAATATTATAGTTCTGAATCCGTGACCATGTAAGATCGGAGATTATGCTATTGAGTGTATAAACCGATTTTGAAGCATTTCCTCCGAACACATAGGAAGGAGATGACGTTATTCCATATGAAGATGCCCATAAATACGGATCTACATCGTTACTTCCTGATTCTCCATAAGAAGCTTTGATTTTTAAATAGCTTATACTTCCAGCACTAAGTCTTTGGAAAAACTTTTCCTCTGAAACAAGCCAGCCCAGTGCAATAGAAGGGAAAAACCCCCAGCGATTTTCTGGCGCAAAAATATAAGTTCCATCATAGCGAAACGTAAATTCGGCCAGATACCGATTGTCGAATCCGTAACTCAAACGTCCGGCATACCCACGAGAGGATGTATGACCCATAGTTCCGGTAACGGGATCAACCCCGGATGGATAAGTTGTTCCCCAGGTAATATCTATCGGATCGGAGAACATGTATCCAGATTTACGTCCGGTCATTGTACTGCTATTTGATTTATTTTCTTCTAAAAGCAAAATTGCATTAAGGTTATGCTTGCCGAATAATCGACTATACTCTATTGAAGGACGCAGTATGTAGGAATAACCAAGCGACATAGACTTATCATAGGTTCCACCTTCGATTGTACCAGAAGCGCGTCCCATTGATATGGATTTTGTTGCTTTATTGTACGTCATCACTTTATAAGAATTCAGAAAATTACGGTTTGCAGTATTACCGTAGTCATAGCTATAGAATATCCCAAATTTCAACCCTTTAAGTGGTTTTATTCGAGAAAAATCATATTCAAGTTTTGCACTTCCTTCAAATTGCCAACGTTGCATTTTCTGAAACCCTCCGTTTTCCAGACATGCCAAAGGACTTTCAATGATAGCCCCATTTTCTGACCAACCAGTATATTCACCCTGGTATTTAGGTTTAATAATCGGAATAGCATTAATCGCCTGCTCAATCGGATTCATATAGGCTTGTGGCGACATGCTTATTCCAGGCCAATTTCTATCTTCATAAAATCCTCCGAGATTCAACGACAGGTTAAAATTGTCAGCAATTGTGGCATCAATATTCGAGCGGATATTATATCTTTTATAACTAATATTTTTAACTATACCATCTTGATCTAAAATGCCTGCACTCACATAGTATTTTGTTTTTTCCGTTCCTCCAGTTGCTGATATGTTATGCTGCTGGGTGAATCCATAGTCTTTAAAGAGCAAATCTGTCCAGTTTGTATTGCCATAAATTCCATTAGGGTCTCCCTTAATAACTTTCGTCTGTATATCTGCATCAAATGCATATCCTAGGCCATCCATTTTAGAGGCTTTATTATACCAATACAAGTAATCGGGACCATTAAGAAACTTTGGGAAAGCTGTATTTAAAGAGACAGTACCTGAGACATCATATGAAATTTTAGCCTTGCCTTCTCCTCCTTTTTTTGTAGTAATAAGAATTACTCCATTTCCACCCCTCACACCATAAATGGCTGATGTGGAGGCATCTTTCAAAATCGATACATTTTCGATATCTGAGGGATTTACGGTGTTAAGCATTCGTTCAACACCATCGACTAATATTAATGGACTGGAGTTAGTAAAAGTGCTTATTCCCCTGACGCAAATAGAAGTCTGGTCATCACCAGGCATACCCGATCGCTGTATACTCGTTACTCCAGGCAGTTTTCCCGTTAACATGTTAGAAACATTAGGCATAGGAGCTGTCATCAACTCTTTTGAACTGATCTGAGAAACAGAACCTACTACATATTTCTTTTTCTGTGTTCCATAACCAATTGCAACTACTTCATCAATATTGACAGTTTCATCAGACAGCATAACATTGATATTAGTTCTTCCGGAAACTGCAACTTCCTGAGTTTTCATTCCTACAAAAGAGAGCAGAAGAATAGCATCACCTGAAACATTTGAAAGACTATACTTTCCATCATTATCAGTAATGGTTCCATTGGTAGTTCCTTTCACTAGTATAGTTGCTCCGGGAAGCAAGCCTCCCGAAGAGTCAGTAACTTTTCCGGTAATCTTTAGTTTTGATTGCGGAGTAACCGATGATGAAGACTCTGCTGTTAATGCTATTTGCCGATTGTTTATTTTGTAGATGACATTTGTCCCTTCAAACAATCGATCCAATATTTCAGTTATAGACTGTTTATCCGATTCTATACTTACTTTTTTTTCAACATCAACGACCGTTGCATCATAAATAAAATAAAATTGGGATTGATCTTCAATCCGCTGTAGTACCGTTTTGGCAGAAACATCTTTTAAATTCAGACTCAAACGAGTAGACTGAGAATAAGAATTTACTGCAAATACTTGAGCAATGCTCATTAAAATTATGAAGATTGTTGCTTTCATAACACGAAATAATTTCGATTTCCATATCAATTTGGATATGGAGTTCAATCGACAATAGTTATTTTTCATAAATTTGTCATGATTTGGATTTTTAAAGTTCAAGTTTTTGTGCCTGTTATTTTCAAGGATTGCTGGCACATGCGCATGAAAAGGGGATGTTAGCGCATCTCCTTTTTTGTTTGTGGTTTAGTATTTTGTCATAGGCATAAACTTAAGTTTTAAGGTTAGAGACAATTAGTATAATTTTACCCTGACCCCCGTTTTTCCTGAAACCATGGTATAATTAAGATGACAGGAAAATTGGATGTAATCAAGGATCTCTTTTAAATTTTCATTCTTAAAATTTGCATTGAACACTGACCGGTAAACCGATCGGTTACCGACTTCTATTTCGACATCGAATTTCCGCTTAAGATTTTTTATTACTTCCGACATCGGCGTATCAACAAAAACTAGCTCCCCAGCTCTCCAGCCTGAATGATTTTGATTTCCAACAGTTTCCATTCTAACATCCCCGGACTGTAACCGATAACTAGCCATCTGACCAGGAACCATATGGTAACTAAACGATTTATCTTTGGTGTTAAGAAGTTCAACTTTCCCCGATTCCAGAATAATCCTAAACTCATCATCATCAGGATAAGCTTTAACATCAAACCGGGTTCCAAGCACTTTTACCTGCAAATCGCCACTGGTAACAATCAAGGGAAGTTGCTTATTCTTACGAACCTCTAAAAATGCCTGTCCACTCAAGGATAAGTTCCGGTTATCTTTCGAAAAATTATTATCGTAAGTTAAGGTTGTTCCCGAATTAATCCACACTACAGAACTATCAGGCAATATCACCTTCGAAACCTGTCCTTTACCAGTAATTACGGAGGTATATTTTAGTTCTGAAGCTATGCTCCGGACGTCGCTTCTCCCCCAATAGAACATTACCGTCGAGAGACCAACAAGTAAAAGAACGACCGCAGCATATTTTAGGTAGGAAAAAAGAACTATTTGAAAACCATTTCGGGATGATGAAATACGTGAACTAAGCTTCGTATACGACTCTTCTAATTCATAATCAGGCATTTTCTGAGCAGAAGACATCAATGCCCAGGTTGTTTTAGCCTTTCGGTAGAGTTCACCATTTTCAGCATCGTCTTTTAAAGTCGATAGAACCTCGCCTTTCCGATCGTCTGAAATATTCCCGGTAATCAAATTAAATATGTCATCAAGATTTTCCATATAACTCTTTGTTAGAATAATGCACCAACATACGTTTACCCCCCCTTGAAAGGATAAACTATTTTCACTGAAGATCAAAATAAAATTTAAATTACAACGAAAGTATTAGGGAATAAATAGATAGGAAACAAAAGGCAGGTAGTCTTT
>Ga0302288_1001997_pt1 | contig 12346 bp, 7 predicted proteins | sample III_Fen_N1_1_FD_194549 | JGI IMG/M metagenome (GOLD analysis project Ga0302288, IMG submission 194549) | Peat permafrost microbial communities from Stordalen Mire near Abisko, Sweden - III_Fen_N1_1 | ecosystem: Environmental > Terrestrial > Soil > Wetlands > Permafrost | place: Sweden: Abisko...
CAAACAGATTATTTAACTATCGATGAATCCATAAGTAATAAAGATTTAGTATTGACATATTTATTAAATTTAATGATTATCCGTAAAGCGTCCTAATTTAAATCCTCAATACTAAATCCGAAGGATTTAAATGTGAATAACCATATATGAAATGTATGGAAAAAATGATAAGGACATGAACCTAACCCCGATAGGGGTTGAATAACAATATATAAATACATAAATTGAAATAATAATTAATAAATAATTGGATTGAATTGCTTGAAGATATTTGATTTAGCTTTTCAACCACTCCGTGGTTGGTGAGTTGCATCATTTAACGTCCATGCATTTCATACATATTAATCACATTCAATTCCTTCGGAATTATAAAAGTGAAATAACAAAATTGATTATTTGAAGTTTTAGGAGCTTTTGCGGATAATCATTTTAAATTCAATAAATTCCCGGAATTACTAACAACAACCATGAAACAATAAATTAATAATGAAAAAAGAAAAATTATGAAACCTATGAACACAACGTAACCCATTAACCAATTAAGTATTTTATGCGCAGGAAAGTCAGTCGCATAGTGTTTTACTACTTACCGTACTAACCACAATCTAATTATTTATGAACTTATTAAAAATCAATAAACTAAAACAAAGGCAAAGAAGGTTCGTCTTTCTGACCTTTTTGCTCCTCTTGTTTGTGGGCTCGGCCAACCTGGCAGCCCAGAACCGTAAAATAACCCTTTCCATGGAAAAGGTAAGCTTACGTCAAATATTTAATGCCATTGAAAAACAATCTGACTATAAATTTTTGTATCGTGATATTATTCTTGATAACAAAAAAGATCTTTCCATCAAAGTAGAAGGGAAAGAAATAACGTATGTACTGGATCAGGTGCTTCCGGCAAAAGACCTGCAATATAAAATTCAGGGAGCTAATATTAATATCATCCGTAAAGCCCCTGCCGCTTTGGGAAATCTAATCACTGTAAAAGGAAATGTGGTTGATGAATCGGGTCTGGCACTTATCGGAGTAAGTGTTCTTCAAAAAGGCTCACGAGGCAATGGGATTGTAACTGACGTTGAAGGGAATTTTAAAATAACAATCCCTTCGGGTGCTGTCCTTTCGGTTTCTTATATTGGATTTCTTCCTGAAGAGATAGTCGTGAAAGATGATAAATCTTTGAAAATAAAACTATCGGAAGATGCGAAGAAATTAGATGAAGTAGTGGTAATCGGTTATGGAACTGTACAGCGCAAAAGCATTGTCGGAGCTGTCGACCAGATTGGCTCCAAAAAAATTGATAACCGTCCGGTCAGCAATCTGACCGAAGCGTTACAGGGTGCATCTGCAAACCTTATTATCCAACAGAAGAGCATGAATCCAAATGATAACCAGACAAATATTAATATTCGTGGTGTCGGTACGATGAATAATAATGACCCTTTGGTTGTTATTGACGGATTGGTAACCAGCAATACCAGTCTGAACGAATTAAATCCGGCTGATATTGAAAACATTTCTGTTTTGAAAGATGCAGGTAGTGCGGCTATCTATGGATCACGTTCAGCAAACGGCGTTATTTTAGTGACTACTAAAAAAGGAGAACTAAATTCCAAACCGGTAATTAAAGTAAATGCCATGGTGGGATACCAGAATCCGGATGTGTTGCAAAAACCGGTTGCCGGATTTGAAAATGCCATACTGAAAGATGAAGCCGCTTTTAATACCGGAAATACACTTCCTTATTCTCCTGCACAAATACGTGATTTGAAAATAAACGGTGCTAAAAGTGAATGGTTTTTAAATCAGATTTTACAAAATGCGTTACAGCAAAATTACAGTGCCAGTATGAGCGGAGGTAGTCAAAACTCAAGCTACATGGTTTCAGCCGGCTATGTAAATCAGGAAAGTAATTTTATTTCGGGGAATTCAGGTGATTATGGGATGCAACGCTATAACTTCAGAACAAACCTTGTCAACCAGTACGAACGGTTCAAATTAACGACCATCATGTCGTATACCCGTTCGGAATCAAATGCTCCGAATGCCGATGTCGGCAATCTGATGGCGGATGGAGCACGTATACCAAATTACTATTATTACCAACAGAAAGCCCCTAACGGGCACTTCCTGATTAATGATGTGTTATCACAGTTTACCCCAATGGGTTCTCTTGAAGCAGGAGGTTATAACAAGTATGACACGGATTATTTAAACGGGAGTCTGAACGGGGAGCTGAAGCTCTTTAAAGGACTTACTGCTAAAGCAATGATGGGGATTGATCTCTATGCGAACCACCGATCGACTCGATCGGAGGAAGTTTCGTATTATGCCACTGCAGATGCAATTCTACCTTCCATTACTCAAAATCCGGGAGGATCAACCAGTGACTGGAATCAAAAAGTGTATACCATCAATACCCAGTTCTTACTGGATTATGACCGCACATTCGATAAACATCATGTGAGTGGTTTATTGGGAATGTCAAATGAGGCATATAACAGTTACTCGAACGAAATATCGATGAATTATGTCGATCCAAAACTCGGAATTCCAACCTCAGAGACTGCTCTTGCAGGTAATATGGGAGGTGTTACAACTCCAATGGGCACCGGATTGAGTGATATTGAGTCATTATTTGGACGGTTGGATTATTCGTATAATGAAAAATATTATGGCGAAGTGAGTTTCCGTTATGATGGTTCTTCAAAATTTGCCAAGGGTCACCAATGGGGTTTATTCCCTTCGTTGTCTACCGGATGGAGAATTTCCGAAGAACCTTTTATGGAATCGTATAAGTCAAACATAGGTGATTTTAAATTCCGTGGATCGTATGGAATACTGGGAAATCAGAATATTGATGATTATAAATTTCTGACTACCTATAGCACGTATAATAACCAGTATGCCTTTAACGGTACCAGTGTAAGCGGAACCGGATTTCAACTTGGTAATCCACTGATTACCTGGGAACAATCAGCTACTTTCAATATTGGATTTGATGCATCGTTTTTGAGTAATAAATTAACTGCCTCCTTTGATTATTTTAATAAAGTAACTTCGGGAATTTTAGTTAACCCGCTGGAACCGTCAGTTTTGGGTACTACTGTAGGAAAGCAAAATGAAGGTAAAATGCAAAATCAGGGTTGGGAGCTAACCATTGCCTATCATGCTAAAACCGGGGATTTTAATCATAATGTGAGTTTTAATATTGCTGATTCTAAAAACAAAGTGTTAACCTATACCGGTGGTCAACAAATAAGTTCTTTTGATGAAATGTCTTCCATTATTGCCGTGGGTCAACCATATGGCTCTTATTTCGGATACCAGACAGCCGGTTATTTCAAAAGCTATACAGATATTCAGAACAGTGCTCTGCCGGTAGGCATTAATGCTTCACAACTGGCACCGGGAGATGTAAAATACGTCGATGTCAACAAGGATGGGGTCATTGATAGTAAAGACCGTGTAATTTTGGGCAATGCATTTCCCCGTTATACCTTTGGTTTAACCTATGATGTCAATTGGAAAGGGTTTGATGTAAGCATGCTTATCCAGGGTGTAGGTGAAAGATCCGAATTTATTCGTGGAGAGTTAATTCAACCCTATCAGGGAAACTATTCGTACACCATGTATCAAAATCAATTGAATTTCTGGACTCCGACCAATACCAATTCAACCTGGCCACGTCTTGCTGCAGCAGGTTCAATATCCGATACAAATAATTACGGATACAGTTCACAGGTCCATATCTTTAATGCAGCGTATATACGACTTAAAAATATTGCCATCGGATATACCATCCCCAAGAGTCTTACCGGCAAAATCGGAATTCAGAAATTGCATTTAAGTATAAATGCACAGAATCTGCTGACGCTTTCTCCGCTTTCTTTCATTGATCCGGAATCAACGGAATTCGGAAATAGTTTGAGTAGTACCGGAGCGAACAGCGGACGTAGTTATCCAACGCTGAAATATGTCGGGTTTGGACTAAATTTGGAATTTTAAAAACAGAACTTATTATGAAACAAAAATTTAGAAAATATTTTATAAGTGTTGTGTCACTAATGCTTGTATTACTTACTTCCTGTAACAACCTTGATCAGGTGCCAACAGGTGAATTTACTGATGCTACTTATTGGTATTCGACCGATAAGGCATCGTATGTACTGAATATGGCTTATAGTCAAATGATGGGAGATAGTTATTTCTTCGCGAACGAGGCTTTATCGGATAATTTGTTTGTGACCCGTACTTCCGACGAAAAATTGATTTCATCAGGAATTGCAAATGCCACAACTGGTAGATTTGCAACTGAATGGAAAGATTGTTTTGGTGGAATACGAACCTGCAACACTTTCCTTGAAAATGTAGACAGGGTTCCTGCCATGGATGGAGCATTAAAAGCAAGAATGAAAGCCGAAGCCCGTTTTATCAGAGCTTCCCTCTTTTTCAGACTCACTACCTGGTTTGGTGATGTACCTCTTTTCAGCACGAACATTACCGTCCCTGAATCTCATACAATAGCACGGACTTCACATGCCGAAGTACTCAAATTTGTCCGGACTGAACTGGATTCTGCTGCCCTTTCTCTTCCTGCCTCTTATACAGGAGCTGATATAGGTCGCATTACTTCAGGTGCTGCCATCTCGTTGAAAGCACGGACCTATTTATATGAAAATGATTGGGCGAATGTTGCCACTGCTTGCCAACAAGTAATGAGCAGTAATATCTACAAATTATTTCCTGATTATGCAGGATTATTTACCATTGCAAATGTCCATAATTCTGAAGTGATTCTGGATCTGGAATATGTACCAATTTTACGTACCTGGAGTGAATACTTTGATTTTGCTCCCCCTTCGGCAGGTCGTCGTATCAATCAACAGTCACCAACCCAGGAACTGGTGGATACCTATTTAATGATGAATGGTGATTCAATTCGTGCTACAGGATCGGGTTATGTGGAAAGTAATCCGTATGTCAATCGCGATCCAAGGCTTGCTGCAACTGTCCTGACAGATAGTGGTACCTGGGCAATGCCGGGTGGTACAAATCTGATCATCCGTATTAAACCGGGGACCAAAACAATTGATGAGTATATAAGCGGAAGCGGGAATAATTCATTAACTGGTTATTATATGAAAAAATACAGCGACCCTACCTATACAGGAAGTTTTAATTCAGGTCTGAATTTAATTTTAATCCGTTACGCCGATATTCTGTTGATGTATGCGGAAGCCCAAAATGAATTGGGAAAAATGGATCAGGCTACCTGGAATTTAACCATCAAGGCAATTCGTACACGTGCCGGTTTTACTGATGTCAATGCCCTGAATTTTAATGCCGCCTGGACGCAGTCTGATTTAAGAAAAATTATACGCAATGAACGTCGTAGCGAAATGGCTCTCGAAGGAACACGTATTTTTGATATCCGGCGTTGGAAAACGGCCCAGTCAGTACTGAACGGGTATCCTCACGGAGCAAAATATGGTTCCTCATCGGTTGATAATGGATATATCCGTTTGGATAAACGTACTTTCAATCCGAATCGTGATTATCTTTTTGCCGTACCTCAGGCACAAAAAGATTTAGATCCAAATCTAGGTCAGAATCCCGGGTATTAATTGAAAACATATAGCTAAATTAATAATAAAATTAATAATTAAATCAAATCATATATTTTATGAAAACATCCTATATTAAAATAGTATTGTTCGTCTGTGCAGTTCTCTCTTTAGCGGGTTGTACGAAAGATGTAACTCTTAATAACCAGAATGTGACTGCCGTAAAAACACTCTACGAACCCGTTGATAATAAGTCGATCGTGTTGCAGGCATCGGCAACTGCCAGTGTCTATTTCGAATGGGAACCTGCTCTGGCAGCAGATGGTTCGCTGACTCTATATGAAGTAGCTTTTGATAAAGTAGGCGGTGATTTTTCCAAACCTCTTTATATTGCAACTGCAGATGGTAACGGAGTCAATACCCATGCATCCATTTCTCATAAACAAATTAATAAGATTGCTGCACTTGCAGGTATAGCTTCATCGGCAACAGGTAAAATGATCTGGACTGTCATCTCTTCGAAAGGTGTCAATCCGAAAATCGGGTCCGTATCAAATACCCTTGAAGTGACACGACTGGCAGGTTTTGCTGATGTTCCGGCCAGTGTATATATAACAGGTGAAGGTTCTGAAGGCGGTAGCGATATTACGAAAGCAGGTGCTATGAAATCGATTTCCGATGGTGTCTTTGAAATATATACCCAATTAACAGCAGGTAAGACTTACCACTTTACAGATGCCAATGTGGGAACTCCAAGAACATTCTACACCGATTCGAAAGGTACATTACTTGAAGGCGCAACAACCTGTACTGTCGCTACCACAGGTGTTTATCGTATCGACCTGGATTTCTCAATCGGAGCATCAACGATGACTCAGATTATTAAATGGGAATTCTATTTCTGTCCATTGGATCAGTTCCAGTTTGCACTGAATTATGTAGCGAATGGTATCTGGACAGCTAAGAGTCAACCCATCACTTTCAAACAGGAAAGCTGGGGAAGAGACCAACGTTATAAGTTCAGAATGACAACCCTTGACAGTACCGGTGCGCAGGCTTACGAATGGTGGGGTGCCCCTGCAAGCCTTGATTCTGCTCCTTCAGGTCTTGACAGCTATTATTACTTAGTCCCTGCTGATAACAGCCAGTGGAATGATAAGTTTAAACTGGCAACAATAATGGATTTATCACTGGTTGATATGAGTGTCATCATGAGTGCCAGTGGCCCTTATACACATTCGGTAACCAGGGTAGGAGCTCAATAATTTACTAAATCCTTTGTCCGGGTTGTATTCCTCTGAATGCTGCCCGGACGATAATTTAAAAAATAAAATATGAAAAAATTTTGTATAGTATGTATTGTCTCTGTTGCTATGTTCTCTTCGTGCACGGACAATTCCACTCTTCCGGTTGTATCGGATGGGTATACCATTAAATGGAATGCTGCAGCGGATAGTAGTACGACGGGTCTTATCACTAATTTCTGGAACCCAACGAAACAATACTTTAATGACGCAACCAGTGGAAGCAATTTCCAATACTGGCCTCAGGCACATGGGTTGGATGTACTGGTAGATGCCTACCTTCGCACGAATGATGCTAAATATAAAACCTATTTTGACCAATGGTATGCAGGAGTGCAAGTAGGAAATGGTGGTTCGTTTATCAATTATTTTTATGATGATATGGAATGGAATGCGTTGGCTCTGCTTCGGACTTATGATGCTACAAAAGACGATAAATTCAAAACGGCTGCATTAACTGTCTGGACTGATATTCAAACCGGATGGAATTCCAATGGAGGCGGTGGAATATCCTGGAACAAAGGTTCATTGATGAGTAAAAATGCCTGTTCAAACGGACCTGCCTGTATTCTGGCTGCAAGGCTGTTTCAACAATTTGGTGACACGGTAAATAAAATCTGGGCGTTGAAAATCTACGATTGGGAAAAAAGTACGCTATTTGATCCTTCATCAGGTGCCGTCAATGATAATCTGAATGTAGCTACAGGAGTGATAAGTACGTATGTTGCTACTTACAATACAGGTACTTTTATTGGTTCGGCTGTAGAGTTGTATACCATCACCAAAGATAAATCGTATCTGAATGATGCAGTAAAAGCTGCTAATTACAGCATGAATGAGCTTACAAGTAACCGGATCCTTAATACTGAAGGAACAGGTGACCTGGCATTATTTAAAGGGGTCTTTGTCCGCTATTTCACTGAACTTATCCAGTGTCCGGGATTAGATGCCGCAACCAAAACCAGGCTTGTGCTTTTCCTGAAATACAATGCAAATGAATTGTGGTATAGTGGAACTAATAAACATTTTGTTACTTTTACATCGAATTGGACAACTGCTCCAAATTTTCTTTCCGAAACTGAATTGAATGCCCAACTAAGCGGATGCATGTTGATTGAATCTGCTGCATTATTGGATAAAGCAGGTGATTTTAAATAATTTACACTAAATCACAGAATAAATTGGGCAGCTCTGAAAGGAACTGCCCAATTGTTCGTTTAACTCATTCTGATTCGGTTAGTTGAACGAAAAATTAATAGTTCTACATTACTAAAAAACTTTAAACCACGAGAACACAATAGAAACAAAATAGATAAACACAATAATAATAGAACATAATAGAAAACACAATAAAAACAAAATACCAAACCACAATAGACACATAGAACACAATAGAGAACACAATAGAAAACACAATAAAAACAAAATACCAAACCACAATAGACACATAGAACACAATAGAAAACACAATAGAAAACACAATAGAAAACACAATAGAAAACACAATAGAAAACACAATAAAAACACAATAAAAACACAATAAAAACACAATAAAAACAAAATAAAAACAAAATACCAAACCACAATAGACACATAGAACACAATAAATATAAAACAAAAAAAGCCACAAGAGAACAAAAAACAAAAGAACACAACAGATAAATACCTGACACATTTTAAGCTAAACAAAATTAGTAAATGCAGTCAATCTATTGTGACCTATTGTGTTCCAGATAGCTATCGGGATGGTTAATTTTTTTCTGGTAAAGTAGAAATTGAAAATAAGTATTAAATATAACTTTTAAAAAATGAGAAACAAAAGAAACACCCTATTGAAAGCATTTTTCATGCTATTGATCCTAACAGCATTTATTCCGAACGGAGTCAGTCAGAATTTTCCAAAAGTGAGAGAGGATCTATCGAAACGTAACTTTGTCAGTCCGGCTATTGAGAAAGTGATTTCCAAGATGCAAACGTCGATTAAAGATACTGAATTAGCCTGGATGTTTGGTAATTGCTACCCGAACACACTCGATCGTACAGTCACCTTCTCCATGAAAGAGGACAAACCCAACACTTTTGTTATCACCGGTGATATTTATGCCATGTGGCTTCGTGACTGTTCAGCCCAGGTTTGGCCTTATATGCCTTACATGAAAGAAGATCCGAAATTACAACAATTAATTGCCGGTGTCATTCACCGCCAGGCAGAGTCGGTACTCATCGATCCGTATGCCAATGCATTTAATTTTGGCAAAGAAGGCGGTGAATTTATGTCCGATAATACAAAAATGCGTCCCGAATTGCACGAACGCAAATGGGAAGTAGATGGTCTTTGTTATGTTATCCGTCTGGGTTATCATTACTGGAAACTGACAGGTGACAATTCAACTTTCGACAGTCAATGGCTTGATGCCATGAAAACGATTGTGAAAACTTTCAAAGAACAACAACGTAAAACCGGCTTGGGTTCTTACAGCTTTATGCGTAAGACCGAGAAAGCTTCCGATACACAGTTTGGGAATGGATTCGGAAATCCTGTCCGTCCAACCGGAATGATTTATTCTGCTTTCCGTCCTTCGGATGATGCCACAACTTACGGTTTCCTTGTACCTTCCAATTGTTTTGCTGTGGTTTCGTTACGTCAGTTGTCGGAAATGGCAACAAAAATTAAACATGATGAAGCATTTGCTTCCGAATGTACCGCTTTAGCCAATGAAGTGGATGCCGCTATTACAAAATATGCCATTGTGAACCACCCAAAATACGGAAAGATATTTGCTTTCGAAGTGGATGGTTATGGCAATTACCTGATGATGGACGATTCGAATGTTCCTTCTTTGTTGTCATTACCCTATCTTGGCTATCTTTCGGCTGACAATAAAATCTACGAAAACACCCGTAAATTTGCGTTGAGTGAGGATAATCCTTATTTCTACAAAGGTAAAGCCGGCGAAGGCATTGGCGGACCACATGTAGGTCCTGATATGATCTGGCCAATGGCGATTATCATGCGTGCCCTCACATCAAGTGATCCTGCCGAAATAGCCACTTGCCTGAAAACGCTTAAGTATTCGCATGCCGGTACAGGTTTTATGCACGAGACATTTAATAAAGATGATCCTAAAACATTTAGCCGTTCATGGTTTGCCTGGGCTAATACCTTGTTTGGTGAATTGCTGATAAAAATAGAACGTGAACATCCAGAATTGCTGGATAAAAAATATTAAACACATTGAATGACCTGTTTAAAATAGTTTTTTAAACAGGTCATTCTTTTTAATGCAAATTTACAGATTGTATTCATCCATAGTTAGTTTTTTAAGTAATGAAAAAGTGTGCGATTGTTTTCTTTAGTTTACTGATTCCATTTATATGCTTCGGAAGTCGAAAATCAAATTCCTATGTTTCTCTTTCCGATAGTACATTAAATTTGATTTATAAATATTACAGTGCGGATAAGGCTCCCGGTTTATTGAATGAAACTTATCCCATCAACCCCCAAAATGTTGCCTCCTATATTGTCTCCCTGGATACGGTCAAAAGTCAGAGAGTGGCGTATTTATGGCCTACTTCAGGCGTTTTCTCGGGTGTAGTTGCCTTGCTGAGCAATACAAAAAATCCATACTACAAAGCATTACTGGATTCGAAGATTATTCCGGGACTGGACCTGTATTTCGATACCACCCGCCAGCCCTCCTGTTATCAGTCGTATATTGCTTCCGAAGGTAAATCCGACAGGTTCTATGATGATAATGTCTGGCTGGCCATCGACTTTGCCCAACTTGCCCTTGTAACGAAAGATCCTGTTTATCTGAAAAAAGCCGAAATGATATGGAAATTCGTCATAAGTGGTTGGGATGAACAACTGGGTGGTGGTATATACTGGTGCGAACAGAAAAAGCATTCGAAAAATACCTGTTCGAATGCTCCATCAGTTGTTGCGGCTGCTAAGTTGTATCAGGCTACCAAAAATATTGAATACCTGAACCGGGCTAAACGTATTTATGCCTGGACAAAACTGAATTTGCAGGATTCGACAGATGGTTTGTATTATGATAATATCTCCCTGAAAGGACGAATCGGAAAAACGAAATATGCCTACAATTCCGGACAAATGATGCAAGGTGCAGCACTGCTATATAAAATAACAGGGGAAAAAACTTATCGGACCGACGCACAACGGATTGCCCGGTCGGCTCTTCCTTTTTTTACCACGGAGATTACCCGCGATGGGAAAAAATACAGGGTTTTTAAACAACAGGGCGCCTGGTTCGTAACCGTACTTTCACGCGGATATTTTGAATTGTACGGCATTGATAAAGATCCGCAATACATTAATTTCTTTAAATCAACTGTGGAATATCTGAAACAATATGCCAGGTATGATAACGGATTGTTTTATGGAGACTGGAGTGGAACGAATCCCGATAAATACAAATGGTTACTCGACCAGGGATGTATTGTTGAATTATCGGCGAACTTGTCTACCTTTTATAAATAAATTTCCGTAAATACTTATAGAATTTTAAAGACTCGATTCCATTTAACCCCTCCCCCTCGTTTCCTAACGAGGGGGTTTTTGGTTTTACGTTTCCAACGTTAATACATTGTTGGTTTGTGTTTTATTTCGTTACAACCAAAACACCACCAGATCCTCGTTTCCAAACGTGGGGCTGGTGGTGTTTTACGTTTCCAACATCAATAACTATTTGGTATTTATTTCGTTTCAACCGAAACGCCAACTGCCCCGTTAGGAAACGAGGGGCAGGGTGGTGAGTTACTTTGAACCACTTGACCCGGGATATTAATTTTATTGGTTTTAAAATCAATATTAGATACTTTCTAATTGATAATGAACCCGCATTTTACATGCTTTTGAAGTTATATATTTTCCGTTGAATTGATTTCTTTTGAATCAGGTAAATCCACTATTTGATTTTTATTATATGAATTAGTAGTATCAAAGTGTCAGTTATTAAAGTTTATATGTCATTTAATTCAATCTTCATCTCTTTTCTATCCTCTATTTTTGCAACAACATTTTAGTAAAAAGTTTTGAATAAATATGAAATTAATCATTTATATAGTTTTATAATAAGAAAAATGGTAACAACTCAAATTTAAAACTTTTTAGATGTGCCTAATTCAATCTGTTTTTTTTTGTTTGTGTTTGAGAATAATAATAGATTGAATGAAATATTCTCTGAAGCAGTATTACGCGAAACTTTCATCATGCTATATCTATAATTCTTAATACTAATATTAAAAAAACAAATCATGAAAAAAATTTACTTCTTATTGGCATTCTTTATGCTGATTTCTGTCAATTTCAGTTTGATATTGGCACAAGACAATTACAAATTGCAACCCTTTGGGGATGCAGATTCGGACGCAAATGCATTACTAATTGCAGGTACGTATACTGATGTAGATACAGCACAAGTTGCTATTTACGACAATAAGGTTGCTTCTCCC
>Ga0302288_1001999_pt1 | contig 12342 bp, 8 predicted proteins | sample III_Fen_N1_1_FD_194549 | JGI IMG/M metagenome (GOLD analysis project Ga0302288, IMG submission 194549) | Peat permafrost microbial communities from Stordalen Mire near Abisko, Sweden - III_Fen_N1_1 | ecosystem: Environmental > Terrestrial > Soil > Wetlands > Permafrost | place: Sweden: Abisko...
AAATTAAAGGAGATTGAAAGAAACAACACCATTGAAGATTTGAATAAACAGAAAACCAATATTCAAAACCAGATTAATACATTGTCAAGTAAAAAGGAATTTCCAACAGGAGAGATACTTGTCAAAGTTGATGCAAAGAAAAATGGCAATTTTTCGTTTGAGTTTTCGTATGTTGTTGGTAATACCGGATGGTTTCCGACCTATGATATTAGAGCAAAAAATATCAATGAGCCAGTTCAATTGATTTACAAGGCCAATGTAAAACAGGATACAAAAGAAGACTGGAACAACGTTAAATTAAAGTTTTCGTCTTCCGATCCAAATGTTTCAGGAGTGGCACCTGAACTAAAAACTTACTTTTTAAATTATAATACATTACCTCCTACTTATAAATTAACAGCAAATGGTGTAAGCGGAAAAGTAACTGACAACAAAGGAGAACCATTGCCAGGTGCAAATGTGATTGTTCAGGGGACTACAATTGGAACGGTAACCAACATGGAAGGAAATTATTCTATAACGATCCCAAACAATGCTAGCCAGTTAAATTATTCATTTATCGGGTATAATACACAAACATTACCTATTATTGGTAACATAATGAACGTTGCATTAGAGGAGAATACAATGGCTTTGGAAGATGTTGTAGTTGTTGGTTATGGTACCAAAAAAAAGAATTCAATTTCAAATGTTCTTCAGGGAAAGGCTGCAGGGGTATCTGAAGATAAATCTGAGATGAGAATTCGTGGAACAACTAGTCTGGCTATACCTACTGCGCAAGTTGAAAATCAGACTACCGTGAATTTTGAGATAAAAACCCCCTATACAATTAAATCTGACAACAAAAATTATACTGTCGATATTGAGTTCTATGACCTGCCTGCAATATATCAATACTACTGTGTTCCAAAGATTGATAAAGATGCTTTCTTAATTGCGAAGATCATTGATTGGGAGAAATATAGCCTATTAGAGGGTGAAGCCAATGTTTTCTTTGAGGAAACTTATGTCGGCAAAACTCTTTTAGATGTTCGTTACGCTTCGGATACTTTAGAGATTTCATTGGGCAGAGACAAAAAGGTATCAGTCAACAGAGAAAAGATCAAGGACTTCACCACCAAACAATTCATCGGCAATAAAAAAGAGGAAACCCGGACATGGAAAACAACGGTGAAAAACAATAAAAATCAAGAAATTAATATGATTGTTCTTGATCAGGTTCCTGTTTCAACGGCAGAAGATATAGAAGTAAATGTGTTAAATATTTCTGGGTCAAAACACGATTTAGAAACTGGCGAATTAAAATGGGAATTTACATTAAAACCGTTGGACAAAAAGGAATTAAATTTAAAATATTCGGTTAAATATCCTAAATACAGAAACTTGATTATCGAATAAAAACTGTGCCTAATAACTAAGGTTTCGTGTGGTTGAGGGACGAGACCCAACATCAAAAACAAAAGGGTTCCCAATTCGGGCCCCCTTTTGTTTTGTCTATCTATTTCTAAGTCAATTAGCTATTGATGGCTTTGATTTTCTTCAGATTTTTTCTTCTGCGGTTTTTAATCCGGATGATGTAATCCATGTAATACAAAGCCGGAACGAAAAGCAATGTAAGGAAAGTCGCAAAGCTTAAACCAAAGATGATCGCCCAGGAGAGTGGTCCCCAGAAAGCGACGTTGTCACCGCCAAAGTAGATATGTGGATTGAGCGAAGTGAACAGCGTTTCAAAGTTAATATTCATCCCAACTGCCAGAGGGACCAATCCAAGAATTGTGGCTGAGGCTGTCAAAACCACCGGAGTGATCCTGGTTTTCCCCGCTTGAACGATAGCATCCCGCGTTTTCATGCCCCGTTTTTTCATTTCATCACAGAACTCGACGATCAATATTCCGTTTCGAACAACAATACCGCCAAGTGCGACGATACCCAGGCCGGTCATCATAATAACCAGATCCATGCGGAAGATGATTATACCCAGCAATACCCCGATAATACTGAAGATGACTTCGCTCAGGATGATAATGGACTTGCTGATGGAGCTAAACTGGGTAATCAGTATAAAGAAAATCATTCCAAGTGCAATAATCATGGCTTTTAACAGGAAGGCGGAGGTCTCAGACTGTTTCTCCTGCTCTCCCGTTAGTTTGATTGAGGTACCCGTATGTGTCGGAAACTTTTTGGCTAAGGTCTTAATCTTCGGAACAATGTCATTGGGTGAGTAGCCTGATAAAACATTGGAGTAGACGGTTATGACCCGTTTTTGATCCAATCGTTTGATTCCTGCATAAGAGGTTGAGTAGTGAATCTTTGCTACCGTTGAGAGAGGTATCGTTCTGATCTGGCCGGAGTTCATATCCCGGTAGGTAATGACGAGGTTAATAAGTGAATTGATATTTTCGCGCGTTATTTTTGAGTAGCGTAAAGTGATAGGATATTCATCTTCATCCACCTTATACTTGGAAACTTCTTTGCCGAAGAGCGCTGTTCTAAGTTCCAGCCCAATCTGGCCGGTGGATAATCCTACCCGCTGAGCCCTGTCGCGATCAATGTCGATCATCACTTCAGGAGAATTAATTTCAAAGTCGGTCTTGAGTTCTTCTACCCCGGGAATATTTAGCGAATCAAGGTAGTTCCGGAAGGCAAATGCATCTGCCACCAGATTGTCCATATTTTCGCTGGTAACTTCTATGTTAATGGGTTGTCCGGTAGGTGGCCCCGATTTGTTTTTGCTGACTGTAACTTCAGCTCCCGCAATATCAGCCACTGATTCACGTACTTTTTCAAGATATTTGGTTGTGGAGATGCCGGTTGTCCGGTATTTACTTTCAACAAAGTTGACTGAAATCTTTCCTTTGTTGAAGGGTTTACCAGCACTTGCAAATCCTTCTTCTTCGGCTCCGATAGTGATATTGGAAATCACAGATTCTACGTCAGGATTGTGTTGCCCGATAGCTTGATACACCCGCTTTTCAACTATTCTGGTTACACTGTCGGTTACATTCTGGTCGGTACCACCCGGCATCTTAACATAGACAAGAATATTGGTTGGATCACCTTCAGGAAAGAAAAGTACTTTGGGTTTAACAATTCCAGTGAGCACAATTGTAAAGATGAAAAGAACGATCATCGCTCCCAGTATCCAAACCGAACGGTAACCTTTTAATACCAAACGCAACTGACGTTCGTAGGCGGCTATCATTTTTGGCCAGAATTTTTCCTGAAAAGATTTAATCCAGTATTGGATCGCATAATGGTAGAGAAAGACCATCAGGATGGCAAAGACAATGAAGTTCCCTATCCCGAACGATTTGAAAAGGTAAAAAACGACGGCTAACCCAAAGAGCCCCAGTAAGATTTTTTTCGTTTTTTTCCATTCGTCTTTGTCGTCCGGATCGTATTCGTGCGACATGAAGGAAACCGCAAAAACAGGATTAAAAATATATGCAACGAGCAACGAGGCAAATAAGGTAATTATCAGCGTTACAGGAAGGTAGTGCATGAATTGCCCTACAATTCCGGGCCAGAAAGCCAACGCGAAAAAGGGTGCCAATGTTGTCAGGGTCCCGGACAGGATTGGCAGGAACACCTCACCGGCAGCCAGTTTGGCAGCAACACGAATATCAGGATGGTTCCGATGCATCCTATGGGTATTTTCGATGACCACGATAGCATCGTCTACCACAATTCCCAAAGCAAAGATAAAGGCGAACATCACTATCATGTTCATCGTAAACCCGATATTTGGAATTACCAGATAGGCAATGGCCATTGAGAGGGGCACAGAGAGTCCGACGAAAAAGGCATTGGTAAAGCCCATAAAGAACATCAACACGATGGTTACCAAAAGAAAACCGATGATGATCGTGTTGTTCAGCTCTTCAAGAGTGTTTCGGGTCATACGGCTTTGATCTCCTGAGATTGTCAAAGTGAGATCATTCGGAAGTTCTTTGCCTTTTACGGTGGAAACGATCTCTTTGATCTGATCGGATGCATCGAGCAGGTTGGTTCCGCTCTTTTTAATGACATTTAGGGTGATTACATTTTTGCCATCGAGACGCGAAAAGCTTTCTTGATCTTTGAAATCGTCCTTTACTTCAGCGAGGTCGCTTAATTTGATATAAGCGCCACCAGATGCGTGCACAACAATATCCCGGATATTTTGGACATTCTCAAACTGTCCTTTCAATCGAACAGAATTTTTGGTTCCGTTCATGGTAATCGTACCACCTGAGATGGTTAAATTTTCACGGGCAACAGCGCTCTCAATGTCAGCAAAAGTAACACGGGCAGCCTGCATTTTGAAGATATCTGCGTTAATCTGAATTTCACGTTCCAAAGCACCTACAATATCGACCCTGGTAATTTCTTTGACCCCTTCCACCTTATCCTGAATAATTTCAGCATATTTTTTAAGCTTGTCGAGATCATAATTGCCTGATATGTTGATATACATGACAGGAAATTCAGCCAGATTGATGTCCATAACCTGTGGTTGATCCGGAAGATCGCTGGGCAGATCTTTTTTCGATTTGTCGACGGCATCCCGGACACGCTGCTTGGCCGTCTCAACGGCGATTTTTGGATCAAATTCAACCACAATTGAGGAGTAATCTTGTACCGAGTTGCTGGTGATTTTCTCTACATCAGCAATTGATTTCAACTGTTTTTCGATAGGACGTGTTATCAGGTTCTCAATGTCTACCGGAGAAGTACCGGGATAGGGTGAATTGACAATAATATAGGGAATAACCACTTCCGGAAATTGCTCTTTCGGAATCTGGTAATAATTCAGCAAGCCAAGGACGGAGATAATAACGGCAAGCACATAAACACTTGTCTTGTTATCAACAGCCCAGCTGGTTGCAAAAAATTCTTTGATAAAAAATTTATCTTTTGACATAATTACTTTATTTGTCGATTAGAAAATGACAGATGATCCCTCTTTCAGGTTTTGATAGCCTGCAGTAATAACCTGGTCACCCGTATTCAGACCGGAGATAATTTCAGATTCGCCGTTGTAATCCATTCCGGTTGTTACTTTTTTGCGTACAGCCGTATTTTTATCTCCATCTTTAGAGGCCACAAAGACAAATTTGCCATCCTGGTTGCTTTGGATGATGTTAACCGGAAGTACCAGGGATGCTTCATTGGTGTAATCTTTGATTTTTACGTAGGCAATCATGTTGGCGCGAAGTTCAATCTCTTTGGATGCAAAGCGGCATTCAACCTTAAAAGTACGGTTGGAAGGATCGATGAAACGGCTGGTAAAACTCAGTTTTGTCTCAATCTCCTTTCCAAGATCAGGGAAACGGACAAAAGCCTGGTTGCCATTTTTGATTCTTGAAGCAAAATTTTCAGAGATTTCAGCTGAAATCTTAGCTGAAGACATATTGATAACACGAATTACAGAAGTTGGTAAACCGGGAGATGCCAACTGGCCAACCTTTAGAGGGACACTCTCGACTGATCCGCTAATGGGAGAGACAACGTTGGCCATGTCTATCTGTTCCTGCAACGTTTTAATGCGTCTTTCGAGCGATTCTTTGCTGGTTTTAGCCTGTAGAAACTGAATTTCGCTGCCTATTTTCTTGTCCCACAAATTTTTCTGCTTCTCATAGATCATGTTGGCCAGATCCAGTTGGGTTTTGATCTCTTCCACCGATTGTTTCAATACCTGTGCGTCGAGTGTTGCCAAGATTTGTCCTTTTTTAACCATAGAACCTTCTCTGACATATACATTGGTAACTACACCGGATATCTGAGGACTAACCGATACATTTTGATCTCCATCCACAACGCCCTGAATTTCTACATAGTGGTTAAATTGTGTCGTTTCAAGTTTTAGGATCTTTACGGGTATCGCCTTTTCGACTTTTTCTTGATTGGGGTTAACCTCCGCTTCAAGTTTTGAAATTTTTGTATTGAGAATTTCCCGCTCTGATTTCATTTTTTCCAACGCTCCTTTTTTGTCGTTGCTTTGATTGCAAGCGACCAGTGTGGCAAGGATAGCCAAAGTGAACAATGTTTTTTTCATCTGTGTATAATTTTGTTTTTTAATTGCCAGATTGAACTTGCCTGCATATAACCTCTTGTGAAACAAAAGACTGCTAGCTCGTTTGTTTTGTTATTTAGGAATCTCCTGATTGATGTTATACAATTTTTCCAATTTGGTTTTCGCGGTGGCCAAATCGTAAATGCTCTGATAATAATTAGTAAGACTTGATAGATATTGATTTTGAGTGGTCGTTAGATCCGTACTGGATGAAACGCCGTTTTTGTATTTTTCCAGCGTACGCTGGTAGATTTCGTCAGATAGGGTCAGGCTTTTCTTTTGAATTTCATATTTTTCATACTTTAATTTTAAATCGGTTTGAAACTGATCTGCCTGCATTAGCAAATTATTGTATGCCAGACTCTTGGTGTTATTCATCTTTTCAATGGCCAATTTTTTCTGGGATACAACCGCCATTCGTTGTCCGCTACTGAAGATGGGCAAGCTCAGGTTAATCCCCAATACATCTTTCACGGAAAAATCAAAAGCAGGTTTGTTTGTTTTATCTGTATGCTGGTAAAACCCTGAAACCACAGGCATATAGGCCGCTATGGCATTTTGATATTCGAGATGTGTAATTTTAGTCGCCGTATTGATCAACCGGTAGTCAATATTTTTTTCGATGTTAAAGGGCTCATTTATCAGTGCACTAACTGTTGATGGCAAGGTATAATTGGATCCGAGTTCATCCGTAAGCCGGATATTTGTCTTTACATCAAGGCCGAGAATAATTTTTAAAAGCCTGTTGGCAACATCCAGATTGCCAGTTACCTGATTCATGGCATTCATCAGGTTGTTGGCTGTCAGTTCGAGTTGGTCCACATCTGTCTTTTCTACGAACCCCTGTTTGTTCATCTCCGTAATTTCGTAAGTCGTTTTTTTCACATTATCCAAATTTTTCTGAAGATTTTTGAAGCTTTCTTCAGCAACAAGGATCAAATAATAGGTGTTTATGACCGATTCATTGACATCCTGTACAACCTTCTCGGTGTTTTCGTTGGTTTGCAGATAGACGGTTTTTATTGCCTTTAAGCCGACCAGATAGGAACCGTTGAAGATCAATTGTGAGGCTGTTACATCAAAAGTGACATTGTTTTTTACGCCAAGTTCAATGGCCGGAGTACCTGGTCCCATGGTACCTGCGGGCAAAGAAGGAACGCTGGGAAGAAACTGGTAGGCTGCCTTTGAATCGAGATGGGGCAGACCAATTGCGGTTGTTTCCCATATTTTCTTTCTGGCTATCTCCATATCGATGATAGAGTTCCGAATGTTTGCATTGTTTTTTAACGCAATACGCCTGGCTTCCTGTAAAGAGAGGCGAAGGGAATCCTGGGCATGGCCCTCTTTAAACCCTGACAAGAGTAAAGAGATGGTTATCAAAATTAGATAACGGTTAGATAATGACATAGTTATTATTTTTTGATTGTATTTATATACGCTTTAATTTCGTTTTTCCTTGATTCAAAATAGGCCAACCCAGCCGGAGTAGAAATGGCACGGATGTGGTTCTCAAACATGACTTCAAAAAGTTGAAGAAAATTGATATCCAGTATTTTGCATATTTCTGAATTGTGAATCTCAATAAAACTGTTGAGGTAGATGGTGGCAACTAAATCTATGTTGATATCATCGCGGTAGAGTTTCTCGGTAATGCCCTGCTGGATGTTGATTTTCATGCCTTCATACACGAAGTTGAGTTTTTTCTCCAGGAAAGTTTCGTAGATATGATGGTAATATTTTTGCATTTCAACGCGAATAACCAGATTGTTCTTTTTTATCTCATCGTGCACCATCTGGCTGATTTTTAACAATTTTTCTATTGCATTGATGGGATCGTCGTTTATCTTCTCCGTTATTTTTTGAAACTCTGAATCATCTTCAACAAAGATCTTCCCTACCAGATCCTCCTTGTTTTGAACAAAAGTGTAGAGCGTTTTTTTAGAGATACCGAGCCTGCGACTCACCTCATCCATGCTAAGATTCTTTAAACCATAGGCATAGAACAACTCCTTGATTGGCTTAACCAGTTGCTGAAACCGCTCTTTTTGTGCCGTAGTCTTTTCCATTAATTTTAAATACTGATAAACTTTTGTGGGAACAAATATTGGAAACAAATTATATAATAAACGTTTCCCTGTGTTAAATGTTTCTTAATTCACATTAAATAATCATTTTCAACCTCCTGACTTGTACTCAATTTTTTTAAATTTCGTAAAGCATTATATTTGTAGAGAAAAAAAGGCAGGAATGGGAAGGGTAATGGCCATAGATTACGGGAAGAAGAGGGTAGGAGTGGCTGTAACCGATCCTTTGCAAATTATTGCAAATCGTTTGGAAACTGTTAATACAGATCTTATTTGGAGGTTTCTGGACGATTATTTTTCGAAGGAAGAAGTTGAGCTTGTTTTAGTTGGATATCCTGTACAGCTGAATAACCAACCCTCTGAAGCTTTGAGATACATCAATCCGTTTGTTCGGAAGTTTCAGCAAAAATATACAACTGAGATCAGATTGGTAGATGAAAGATACAGTTCAAAAATGGCATTTCAATCCATGATTGATGCCGGTTTGAAAAAAATGCAACGACAAGACAAGGGGACCATTGATGGAGTGAGTGCTACCATCCTTCTTCAATCCTTCCTGGAACAAAAAAAGTTTATATAGATTATGATTTTGCCTATCACATTGTACGGGGATCCTGTTCTAAGAAAAGTAACAGGGGATATTGACATGGATTATGACGGTCTGCAGGAATTGATTGAAAATATGTATGAAACCATGTACAATGCAGATGGGGTTGGTCTTGCCGCCCCCCAGGTTGGTCTGCCTATCCGGGTGTTTGTAGTCGATTTATCTCCGATGAAAAAGGATCAGCCAAGTCTGGCCGGATTTAAAAAGGCGTTTATCAACGCACATATTGTTGCACGTAGTGGTGAAGAGGAGTTGATGGAAGAGGGCTGTCTCAGTATCCCCGGGATTCACGAAGAGATTTTCCGTAAAAATTACATTCGGATTCAGTATCTTGATACCGATGGTGTTGCTTGTGACGAAGAGTATACCGGTTATACTGCCCGTGTGCTCCAGCATGAGTATGATCACCTTGATGGTGTCATGTTTACAGACCATTGTTCCCCGTTGAAAAAAAGATTGTTAAAGCGCAAACTGTCGGATATTTCAAAAGGTATCACCTCAGCAACCTACCGCGTCAGGACGCCAAAAGTTTAGTGAGACAATTAGTTTCCAGATTTTAAGCTACATTTTTCATTTTCTCGCCGGAATGCCGTAACTTGATGTGAATACCTCATCACATGGTTCGTTATGGATTGCAATTGACAAGTGTACCATTCTTTCGCCTGCTTCTTCCACTCTGTTTGGGCGTGAGTATTCCGGTAAAATGTTTCTTGGTTCGGCCACTTTCGGTAGCAATACTGCTTCTTCTGTTTGTTTTCATTCTTTTGATATTCAAAAAGATATCTTTTTTTTATCAGCCACTTTGGGGAATTCTGCTTATGCTGGTACTCTTCTGTTTCGGTTTTATCCGGGCCAGGGACCAAACAACAGTTTTCCAGCACCTTCCCGGGCAGCAATATTTCGTTGTGTTGGATGATTATCCTGTCGAAAAGGAGAAAACTTATATGGCGGTGGGTCAGATGATCAATTCGGATCTGAAAATCATAACCTATCTTTCAAAATCGCAACCGGTCAGGTTGGCTAAACCAGGGGATATTCTTTGTTTCAACGGAACTCCGGAACTGATTGAAAACGAAGGAAACCCGTTTGAATTTGACTATCGGGGGTACTTAAACAGCAAGAAGATAGGCTATCGCATTTTTCTCAAAGAGGACAGGTATCACCTTCTAAATGGGTTCAGAAAATTAAATATCAGGCGTAGTGCATTGATTTTCAGAAAGAAATTGATTGATAATTTGTACAGATCCGGAATAAATGACAAAAATGTTCACCTTGTATCATCCATCTCCTTTGGTGCCAGAGACGATGTCGATAAAGCGACCATTCAAAGTTTTACCAATACAGGTGTTATTCACGTTCTGGCAGTTTCGGGAATGAATGTAGCATTGATCTTTGTCGTCCTTGATTTTCTTTTTCGTTTTTTGAAATCCGGACATGCAGGTTATTGTTTCTACACGGTGATTATTTTATCAGGCATCTGGGGTTATGCCCTGATTACAGGTATGTCCGCCTCAATTTTGAGAGCAACAATGATGTTTACTTTCGTGATAATTGGCAACGTACTTCAGCGGAACTCCAATATTTTCAATTCACTGGCGGTATCCGCATTTTTTCTGATTGTCCTGGAGCCGGAGATTATCGGGGATGTCGGTTTTCAGCTTTCTTACGCCGCAGTATTGTCAATCGTTGTTATTCAACCATTTCTATATAAACTGCTCTATTTTAAAAACAGATTATGTGATCAAATCTGGTTGCTGTTATCAGTTACTTTTGCCGCACAAATCGGTACACTGCCTTTTACACTCCATTATTTTCATCAGTTCCCGGTTTATTTCTGGATGGCGAATCTGGTCGTTATACCCTTGGTAACACTTATACTTTACCTCTCCTTTGTGGTAGTTTTTCTCGCTTTTTTCTCACTCGTTCTATCTTCTGTTTTTGCGCTGCTCCTCGATTGGTCAGTCCGTCTGGTACTTTTGACTGTAAATTTTGTAGAGAATCTGCCTCATGCAGTACTGAAAGGATTATATCCTTCGCTATTTCAAATTGCAATGGTACTGCTGATTGCTTATTTGTTTTACAGGTTTTATATAAACGGGAAAATGGTATTTCTGAGGAGAATGATTCTTGCAGTGATTCTGTTTACTCTTACGGCAGGTATCGGTACCTTCAGGCAGTTGACAAGAGCTGAAATAGTTTTTTTCAATATTCCGGGTACGCGGGCACTTGCTTTGACAAGCGGCAGAGAGGTAATTGTGTTGTACGACCATTGTGAGAAAGCCGTTGAAAAACTTGACTATTACCTAAAACCTTATTTGGGGGATAGAGGGATCAGACGAATTGAAATGTTCCGATTATCAGATTCTTTGCGAATGAAAGGAAGGAATATTTGTGTCATCGGTAACTTCATATTTTTCAGGGGAGTCCGGTTTTATGTAGAGCCCGCCAATAATGTTGCTGAAAATAAAGCAGATCCGGCACTTTACCCTGATCTGGTATGGCTGCGTGACATCGGGGCAGGAAAGTTGGATTTTACAAGCGTTCATCCGTCCGGGATCATCCTTTATCGTGCTTCTGATGATGTTGAAAATGAAATAAATACACATTATCCTCATCGGGGATTGAATGTAAGGAAGGCCATTTTGCTTACCTCCCAATCATCAATTTCCGGTATGAAAAACAAAAATCGTTGTGGCTATTTTAATCAGCCAGAGTAGTGGGATCGTACTCATTCCAAATCTGATAAAAGGAGAGGCTGACCGACAATTATTGTTATCTATTCCAGTAGTATTCCTTTTCCCTGTCTGATAATTTCCGCATCACCTGATGTACAATCCACAATGGTTGAAGGCCGGTTGCCCCCGTAACCGCCATCTATTACCAAATCAACCTGAAATCCATACTTCTCCTCAATAAGTTCGGGATCTGTAATGTATTCCAGAACGACATCATCGTGATGGACAGAGGTTGAAAGTACCGGATTGCCAAGTTCTTTTACGATTGTCCTGATAATATTGTTGTCGGGAATCCTGATCCCAATATTTTTCTTGGTGTTTTTAAAAAGTTTGGGAACATTTGAATTTGCTTGTAACAGAAAGGTAAAAGGGCCAGGCAGGTTTTTCTTCAATAACTTGAAAATTCCATTGGAAAAAGGTCTGCAGTAGTCCGAAATCTGGCTTAAATCGAAGAGAATAAAGGAGAAATCGGCTTTGTCCGGTTTGACATTCTTAATTCTGGCTACCCGTTCAACGGCTTTGGACTTGGTGATATCGCAACCAATGCCGTAGATTGTATCTGTTGGAAAGATGATTACAGCACCATCTTTCAGCATTTCTACAATTTTGTCTATCTCCTTCTGATTGGGGTTATCGTTGTAAAGCCGGACAAGCATAAGGTACCATTTTATCGGTTTTTATCTTTGAGATAGTAAAATTAACTTTTTTCGTTATACTTTCGTTCAGAAGATGTGCATAGAGTGGCTAAAGTGAGTTAAAGTTATGGACTCCAAACTTTAAATAATTTTATTCCCTTGAGTATTTTTAGTCACTTTAGTCAATCGTTCACTTTAATTGCTTTGAGTATCAAGAATCTTACAG
>Ga0302288_1002002_pt1 | contig 12330 bp, 7 predicted proteins | sample III_Fen_N1_1_FD_194549 | JGI IMG/M metagenome (GOLD analysis project Ga0302288, IMG submission 194549) | Peat permafrost microbial communities from Stordalen Mire near Abisko, Sweden - III_Fen_N1_1 | ecosystem: Environmental > Terrestrial > Soil > Wetlands > Permafrost | place: Sweden: Abisko...
ATTTTGCCCGGGCGGAAAGTATTGTACATTGGCTCAATATTATCTGGCGGACAGCTATTACACCACCGAAGACAAAGTAAATGCACTGAAAGCGTTTCAGGAATTGACTAAAATAACCGGAAACCAGTATTTCGAAGAAGCCATAACCCGATGTGCCGAAATAACCTACGACCTAAAGGATTATGCATCGGCTCTGAATTATTTCAGGCAATTGCAAACCGTAGCGCAAACTACCGAAAACAAGAATGTAGGCAGGTTAGGTGTTTTGCGTTGCAGTTATTTCCTGAATGATTATCAAACCACCGTAACCATTGTGAATGATATTATGTCGGATTCCCATTCGTCGGACGAATTAAAGGCAGAAGCACGTTACAACCGCGCTAAAGCTTATCTAGCGCTGAATCAACAATCTGAAGCAATTGCAGATTTGAAAGTTATTGCCGCAGATACACGTACCGAAAACGGAGCCGAAGCAAAATATCTGTTGGCTAATGCTTATTACAAGCAAGATAAAATGAAAGAAGCTGAAACCGAAGTAATGGATTTCGCCAAGAAAAATACACCCTATCAATTCTGGTTGGCACGAAGTTTTGTGCTGTTGGCTGATGTGTATATCAAACAAAACAATGATTTTCAAGCCAAACAATATTTGTTGAGTTTGCAGAAAAATTATAAAACAGCCGACGAAATTCAAACCTTGATTACAGAGCGACTAAATGCAATAAGTGAACGGGAGAAGAAAACGATAATTAATTGAAAAGCCCCCTAAATCCCTCAAGGGGGACTTTAAGAATTTTGTAAATTTCAATTTAAAAAGCATAATCAAAATATATGGCACATTCGATAAATAAAAGTCTGACAAAGCTATTTAGCATCCTCTTAACTCCCCCTTCAGGGGCTGGGGGGCTTCTCTTTTTGTGTTTAATCAGCTTCTCGTTGAAAGCACAAGACACCATTATTAACCGGAATGTTTCGGTAGAACGTGAATACCGACCAGTGATTCAAGATGCCGGAAAGATTAATTCACTTCCAGAAATTCTGGAACCAAGGCTGGAAAAAACGCAAGTAAAATATAGCGATTTCAATTTGCCGCTCAACATAAGCAATAATATTCATACGTTATCCGCTGCCGAAATTATTACGGGAAAGCCCAATAATAAAGAAGGATTTGCACGAATAGGTTTAGGAAGCTACTCGAACACGTTGGCAGATTTTGCCTATCCAATTATCAATACGTCCGATGCACGCCTCGACTTCTCGTTGAGTCATTTGGGAACTTTCGAAGATCGACGTATGCATTCCACCAGCGTAACAGCGTTGACTTTCGAGAAAATTTTCAAAACCATTAATCTCTATGCAGGTTTGAGTGGAGGTCATGAAGCGTTGAATTATTATGGAAATAATTATTTTAACTCCAATACTGTTGATTTACAAGCATGGAACTTATCCAGCAGCATACCCGTTTATTTTTCTGAAGCAAACAGAGCAGGAATCAATCCCACGACTCGAACATTTACACTGGATACGTTGGCAGGCTTTTCTGGATCGCAAACATTTTGGCGATTCAATGCCTTTGCCGGTGTAAGTTCCATACCCTTGAAATCCGATGTGCGTTTTAAGTTACAACTGAATTACAATATTTTCTCCGCTATCAACGGCTTGAATGAAAATATACTACACACAGAGGCTAAACTAAACTTACCAAGGGATAATAACCGTATGGGACTTGATATTGATGTACTTAATATGATGTACAGCTCGGCCACAATTCCCGCATTTAATTTCTGGAAAAATTATTCGGTGCTTACATTAAATCCCTATTACGCTATTGAAGGGGCAAACTGGAACGTGCGCTTGGGATTAAAATCCAGTTTTATGCTAAACAATAGAATCTACATGTATCCTTCGGTTGACGTGCAAGCGGAGTGGAAAGCTATTCCTAAATATTTCTCCCTTTATGGAGCTATTACAGGCGATTACGATGTGAATACATTGGATAAAATCTCCACGGAGAATCCGTATGTATTTTCCGATCTTCGGGTGAATGATACTTACACACCGTATAAATTAGTGGCGGGAATCAAGCTGAAACCGGTGTATAATTTAATATTAGATGCTTATGTGGGTTACCGTCAGATTAATAATCAGTATTTCTATGTAAATAAAGAATATGATTATGATTCACCTTATTTTACCCTGGTTTATGTTTACTCACCCTTACTTACCAATCGGTTTGATGTGGTTTACAGCAATGCTTCATTATTCAACATGGGAATTCGCGCCAATTACAATTGGCAAAACTTTCTGAATGTGGAGTTAAAAGCAAAGTATAACGAATGGAGTGCATTAAGCGAACTTTACGCTTGGAACAAACCTAAATATGAAGCTGAATTGAATGCAAACGTAAAAATCAATCCGAATTTAAGTGCATCTGCCAACCTATTCTATGAAGGTGGACGATATGCCAAATTTGGTCGTAAAGCCATTCTGATGAATGACAAAGTGGACATCAATCTGGGTATTTCGTATTCCTATTCAACCTGGCTTTCTATATTCGGTAAAGTCAACAATCTGATTAATAGTCAATATCAGAATTACTATGGCTATGATGTTCAGGGAATAAACATGATGGTGGGTGTGGCTTTCTCATTCTAATTCTTATCTTACAAGCCGTTATTGGTTTTTTCCAAAAAAAACATTTTCAAAATACTTTAACGTACCGGGACGAACAGCATCCAGTTTATAGGAATACGTTAACGTATTAGGGCAAATAGAACCCAGTTTATGAGAACACGTTAACGTATTAAGGCAAATGGAATCCAGTTTATGAGAATACGTTAACGTACTAAGGCAAATGGAATCCAGTTTATGAGAATACGTTAACGTATCGGGGCAAACAGAACCTAGTGTTGTGTTAAGTACAAAATGTCTTATCAAATCCGACAAACCGCTTTAAGCGGTTGAACGGGATAGCGTCCAACCGTTTCCTTTACGGGTTGACGCATGGCAAATAAACGCCAAAACAGGCTTAACACAACACTAGTTTAAGCCAGTACATAAAATGCAAGAACAAATTACTTTATATCAAGATGACTGAATTTTTTTTTCCAATATTTATGCTATTTATTTAGAATATTATTATATTTGCAACGATTAATTTTCATAGAAAACAGATTTAAGGTTAGTATTTAGCAGACCGGTTCGTGAGAATCGGTCTGTTTTTTTTGCTACTTAAGTAGCTCATTAATCTAAACTCATCAGATGAATTTAAGTCAAGTGATAAGCTTCAGTTATTATTAAGATGTAACTCCAACTATAAAGACTTACGCAGTTTTTTGCCCAGCTTCTTAGTGTCTATAAGGAGGGTTTTACTTCCTCGAACACATGTTTTAGTTTCAGAACAGGGGTTTTAGTTTGCCGAACGGGGGTTTTATATATCTCCGAACACTCTTTTTAATTCCCCTAAGAGACAAAAAACCACTCGAAGCAGGCGCTTTGCAACAATAATTAAAATATATTTCTTACATTTGTACTGCATTAATATGCAAAAAACAAATCAGTTTGATTTAGCATCAAACTGATTTAATTTTTTCAGTATCAACAAATTCAACTATTATTTTCATGAAGAAATTACTTATTGTATTGCTTTCGCTCAGTGTTTTCGCGGGGTTAAAAGCTGACGAAGGCATGTGGATGCTGCCTTTAATTCAAAAAATGAACATTCAAAAAATGAATGGTATGGGTCTGGCTATGACTGCCGAAGACATATACAGTGATAAAAATGTAAGCCTAAAGGATGCTGTTATCATATTCGGAAACGGTTGCACAGGCGTTATGGTCTCCAATCAAGGGCTGATTTTCACCAATCACCATTGTGGGTACAGCGCCATACAACAACGCAGCACAATGGAACATAATTATTTAATGGATGGATTTGCGGCTCAGAAACTAACCGATGAAATTTCTTGTCCGGGTCTGACAGTAAAATACTTAGTAAAAATACAAGATGTCACCGAACGTATTGTATCGCAACTACCCGAAACGTTGCTTGGAAGCAAACGTACCGACAAAATAGATTCAATTTCGAAAGTAATACAGAAAGAAACTGAAAAATCGGTGGATAAATCGCTGAATTATTCTGCCCGCGTTCGATCGTTTTATTCAGGAAACGAATTTTATTTATTCGTTTATCAGGAATATACCGATATTCGTTTTGCTTTTGCACCGCCTGCTTCCATCGGAAAATTTGGAGGCGAAACCGATAACTGGATGTGGCCACGCCACACGGGCGATTTCTCTGTTTTCCGTGTGTATTGTGCTCCGGATGGCAAGCCGGCTAAGTTCGCGCCTGAAAATGTTCCTTTTACTCCTAAACGCTTTGCTACTATCTCCAATCAGGGATACCAACCGGGCGACTATACCATGATTATGGGTAATCCCGGAACAACTACCCGTTATTTATCATCATGGGGAGTAAATAACCGAATGAAATCCACCAATCAGGCCAGAATTGACGTACGTGGTGCAAAACAAGATGTTTGGCACTCGTTTATGCGGGTGGATGAAGCCATTAAACTGGCTTATTCCAGCAAATTTGCCAGCAGTGCCAATTACTGGAAAAACAGTATCGGCATGAACAAAGCTATTGGCAATTTGAATGTAATAGCACAGAAAAAAGCGCAGGAAAAAGATTTTACAGCCTGGGTAAATGCTTCACCCGAACGCAAAGCGAAATACAATAATGTGCTGAAATCACTTGAAGAGGGCTATACCAGAATTTATCCAATGAGACGTGCCGCTAATTTCTTAACCGAGTCACTTTTGAGTGGAGTTGAAATGACTCGAATTGCCAGTCAGATTGACAAATATATTAAAAGAAAAATGCCTCAGGATTCATTACTGATTGAAACGACAGAGCTTTACAAAGATTATTATCCGGTTGTAGATCAGGCTACGATGGTTGCCATGTTAGATGTCTACAAAAAATCGGTTGATCAGGATGCCTTACCCGATTTTTACACGGATGTTCAGAAAAAATACAAAGGTGATTTTACAAAATATGCCAAATTCATTTATGATAAATCCGATTTCACTTCATTGGAAAAAATCAATAAAGCCATTAAAAACAAGAAAACTGATTTTTCAAAAGATCCAGCCATAATATTCTCGCGCGAGGTTCAGAAGACAATGAAGGATATCCGCAGCGATGAATATACTAAAACGAATGAAAAGATAAAGGATGCCGAACGATTGTATGAAAACGGTATTAAAGCCATGGAGGCCGAAACCGGAAAACCAATGTATCCGGATGCCAATTCCACCATGCGGTTAACTTACGGAAAAGTGGGTGGGTATAATGCTGCTGATGCGGTGGAGTATAAATATTATACCACTACCAAAGGGATTCTTCAGAAGGAAATTAAGGGCGACGAAGAATTTGATGTGCCGGCAAAACTTAAGAGTGCTATTGTTGACAAAAATTACGGTGCGTATCTGGATAAAAAAACGGGTGAAATGCATGTAGCTTTCCTAAGCAATACCGACATTACCGGTGGCAATTCGGGAAGTCCGATTTTTAATGCTAAAGGTGAATTGCTGGGTTTGGCATTCGATGGAAACTGGGAAGCCATGAGTGGCGATATCGTTTTTGAACCAGACTTACAACGGACTATCAGCGTGGATGTTCGTTATATTCTCTTTATTATGGATAAAGTAGGAGGAGCAAAACGATTGATTGAAGAATTGAATATCAAATAAGTAAAAGATAATTAAAGTAAGAGAGGATGTTCAAATGTTCATCCTTTCTTCTTTTATCTTAAATTTAAAGTGCCTTTGGGCTGCAAGCCCGGCATATGCTAGCCCAATGCAAACGAAGTGACGCATTGGGTTTAATGAACAAATACAAAATGCGCCCTGAAGAGGCAATATTTTATTTCAATATATTATGCTGGGCTTGCAGCCCGAAAACCTTATTCCATTCACAGAGTCCCAAGGCTTCACCTTGGGCTAATATATATTAGCCTTGCAGGCTGCACTTCCAATCTATAAGTATTTTCAAAACCAGATAAACTTTTGATACACCTTCTTTTGCATTTTTTCAAGCAGGTACTTTTTTGAGGACTGCTTTTATTTAGAGTTTACTGAAAAACATATAAAATACTCGCAATCAAACGTATATATGTCGTTTATCAGATTCAGGTGAAAGGAATTTACTTATAGACATTCTATTTCCTGGCACATCATATTATGGTGCGCTGCACCTTATTAAATGTGGTTTTAATGCTATGCTACAAATATACCTGTGCTCCGCACCTTTAGCAAAGCCACAGAGTGGCGAAATCTTTGTAGAATAGGTATAACCGATGATTGCAAAGGTGCGCACACCGAAATATAGTTTCATCTGTTTTTTGTCAATGAGTTTTTCAGCTGACCCTATTTATCTGTTCTTTTCAAAACACCCACATACCTGCATATTGCTCCATTATCTGAAATTCCCTCCAGCACCACAGAATAATTGCCGTCTTTATCGGCTGTATAAAATTTTGCATGAACTGTTCCATTTTTGTCCGTTCGGAGTTTCGGATCCCAATAAATAGTGGTACGTAAATCGGGTTTGTCAGCTAAACGATTGCTTTCAACCTCATACTTTGGAACGTAAAATTGAGCAGGTTTTTGGTATCCCAGTGGCATTTGAGTAATTAAACTTATAGGCGTTACGTCCTTTCTGTCAACTTCTCTTTTCCGGGTAATAGCCACCACACCATTGGCTCCACGCGATCCGAAAATAATGGTATTCACACCCTTAAATACTTCTATACTTTTGACATCATCGGTTGTCATATATTTGACCTCAGTTAAATCAGTAATTTCCATATCGTCAACTAATATCAGGGCATTTCGGGTATTTGCCCGGATATACACTTTGTCTTCGGATATCTGAACGCCCGGTACCATAAATAGCATTTCAGTTATGCCTATTCCCGGCATTTTATCAAGCTGCTCTGAGTTAATCTGACTGTCGCCCATTCCTGAATAATAACTGTCTTGTGGGTTTGGTTTTTTGATTGCCCTAACCGTAACTTCTCCCAGATTAATAATACGAACTCCACCTTCGTAATAATATTTCTCCTTGCTTTGTTTGAAATAGTCATCCTGAGTTTCATTATTTCCGGTCAACGGATTTGGAATAAACGTTGTCGTTTCCGGAAAAACATCCGGATCGGGAAGAATTTCAACATCGGTCAAACTTTTGGTTTTTTTTGCCTTTAATACAAATGATGTACTGTCGGGGAAGCTAATTCCATCGATCAGGTAACGACCGATACTATCAGTTTGAGTAAGCTTAACCACCGATTGTGTGGGTGAAATCATGGTTACATTACAATTCTTAGAAGGTTTACTAAACATAGCCAATACTTTACCCGAAATTGCCTGACCTGCTTCGAGGTAATAAGCAGGTTTTTTGTAAACCCCTCTTACTATATCTGCTGTATTAAACCTGCGCCAGGCTTGAGTCATCATTAACACATCAGTTTTTTCACGCGTTTTGGTAGTGTTATCCACAAAATATGAAGCCGGATTTTCGATATATCCTTTTATATCAGAAGATAACAATAAATAACTTTGAATGTTATCTGTCAGTGAATCTAATTTTACTGTATGATTATCTGTTACACTGAAGGAGAAGTTGCCTACTTGAGGCTTTCCTGAAGCAGAAAGAATATTAAAACTCAAATCCACCGGTTCACGTTTACCATATGCTGTTTTGTCGGTTTTCATTGAAATCTGAGGCAATGAATCATTTCTAACGAAATACATTCTCTCACAAAAAGTATGTCCCAACGAATCGATTACTGAAAAAGAAAATACTCCCTGAGGCAGAATAGATTCTGAAATTTTTCCTTCTGTCAATTTTAATGATTGTGTGGCTATCACTTTTCCCCGCGAGTGTAACAATAAATACAATGATTTAGTAGGAATATCTGTTTGATTTACAACCTTGTATAAAATTTTGCCTCTGTTGTATAACAAATGAATGTTTACTGCTTTTGCTTCAGTTTTTGGAAGTTCAAAACGCTTCTCAATTCCTACTGTTGTTTTTACTAAGGCGTAATAAGTTTCGTTTGGTTGTGTTTGAATCGAAAATTTACCCATCCCTCTATTAAGCGTGACAATATCCAAAATTTCTTCATTTTTATCATTAAAAATTTTTCCAGTCACTTCTACTGACAATCCATCTTTGCCAATAGCCTTGAAAGCTATGGTTTGAAAGTCATTGTTTAAAAAGGTTCCACTTTCCGGGAAAAACTGGACATCAAAATCCGAACTAAATTCGGGTAAATAAAAATTATTCTTGAACTTCTCATCTTCAATGGCAATCTTTAAACTTTTCTTGGAACTGTCTTTAGGATTAACTGATATATCCCAATTTATTTTGCCGTCCTTATCAGTAACCATCGACATTTTCTTCTTGGTTGTGCTTGACCAATCCTGAACGATTTCTACCCGTTTACCTGCAATCGGATTATGTGACCCATCCGTAAAAGATATCTTAACTGGGATTGAACCATTTACCGGAGTTCCATAAGTTATGTTACTCGAAACCCAGTCGTCAATGGTATTACCAATTAAAAAATTCTTACTGAAAAAAAACTCTTTATCGCCATTTAGCATCCAATACGTATACGCTCTCAGCGAATAATATCCTGCTTGCATTTCAGCGTTCAATTTTATATGTCCCTCAAAACCGAGTGAGTCTCTCTTGATTTTGACACGTGATAATACGGTATCAGACTTGCTAATCAACTCAACATAAATAAACTGGCTGAGCGAAGTTGGCACAAGCGTAGTTGCGTTTACCAAATAACCTTTAAACCAGATTTCTTCACCTGCACTGTAATATGGCTTATCTGTTTGTATGTATATTTTTTCCTGGGGCAGATTAATCCACTGTTTATCAAAACGAGTTACTATCTTTTCAGCAAAAGTTGGAACTTGAGCACTAACTGACTTTGTACAAAATGAGAGTAAAATTACTAGTAGCAGAAAAGAAACTCGTTGAAGTATTTTCATTTTCACAGGCGTGTGTTTAATAAAAGTTTATTTCATTACAATTTTAATTAAAGACTGTAGTTTTTGAATATGGATTAAAATTAGTGGTGAATTTTAAAAACCCTTAACAATTTATTGACTTTTTGCCCATTATTGCTTGAAGAAGAACAAAAAAAAGTCTACCAACCAAATGATAGACTTCTCAGATGCGACAAAAGTCAAATAGTATATACTAAATTACTTTTACATTTACTGCATTCAATCCTTTTTTGCCTTCTTGCAAATCGAATTCAACGGTATCGCCTTCGCGAATTTGATCGATTAAACCAGAAATGTGTACAAAATGTTCTTTTTTTGAACCATCTTCGCTGATGAATCCAAAGCCTTTAGATTCATTGAAGAATTTTACTGTTCCTTTACTCATTGTTGATAATTATTAATTTTTAATGTCCGACAAAGATAACGTTATATTATTATAATTCATCGTTTTTCGCAAAATAATTAAAATACTTGTGAAATAATTTTCATATATAACAATTTAAATTTAAAAAACTGATAAAATGTCTAATAGATATCTTTAAAATGTTAGACTTTTAACTTCATTCGTGCAATTGAAGTAACAATACTTCGCGGTGCAAAACGAACTGACTGCGCCATAATATAATTCATAAATCCGTAAACCACCACTGTTTTTCCTTTCATCATGTTTTTATATCCAAATGCTGCAACTTCTTTGGAACCGGCAATTTGATTTCCTTTAAAAAGTCTGCTTTCATTCAAAGCAGCTGCATCTTTAAATCCGGTTGCGGTAGCTCCCGGGCATAATGCAGTTGCTGTCACACCGGTTCCGTTCAATTCGTTGGCAATGGCCTCTGTAAAACTTAACACAAATGCTTTGGTAGCAAAATAAACTGACATGGTGGGTCCGGGTTGAAATGCAGCTGTTGAGGCTATATTAAGTATTTTTCCAAACTTCTGTTGAATCATATCCGGCAAAAACAGACGTGTAAGACAAGTTAATGCCATCACATTCAGGTTTATCATTTGTTGCTGTTTTTCCCAATTACATTCGGCAAACAATCCAAAATCTCCAAAACCTGCATTATTTATCAGATAATCAATATGTATTTTTTGTGCTTGTAAAAGGGCAAAAATATCTTGTGCAGCTGATGGTTCCGAAAGATCTTTGCTTATTACATATACCGAAATAGCGTATTGTTTCTCTAACTCGGTTTTCAGTGCATCCATTTTTTCTTTTCCACGGGCAACTAAAACCAAATTGTCGCCAACCGATGCATGAATTCGTGCAAATTCAACACCCAAGCCACTTGAAGCTCCTGTTATTAATGCTGTTTTAGTCATAAGATTTATTTTTAAAGGTTACTTGAAAAATTGATTATAAATCATGTTTTGGATATATTATGCCACTCATTTTTCGTATCAAATCCATTTGATTGACCAATTGAATACTATCATCCCAGCTCCACAAGTCACTTTGTTTCTTTCCGGCAAGAATACAAGTTGCTACTTCTTCGGCTTCGAACTCATATCCATTCACTTTTACTTCAAAATCGAAAACTTTCTCTTGACCATCATTCGCAATCAACTTTACCGAACCCGGACAAAACCACAAATGTTCTAACAATATTCTTCCCGTTGTTCCATGTATTTCAGCCACAACCGGCGATTCGGCTAAAAACGAGGAATACATTACTGACAGTGTATCATTAGCATATTTAAACACATAGCTACTGTTTGTATCACAACCCTGGTCGTTTAAACCGGCTGCTGCAAATGATTCTTTCGGCTTTCCAAGCAGCAATAAGGATAGAAATATATTGTAAATACCTATATCTAAAGTCGTTCCACCGCACAAGTCGATATTAAAGTGCCTGTATTCCTGAGCCCCGCTTGATTTTATGCAAAATGACGCTTTCATAAATTTCACATCACCGATTTCTCCCGAATCAATCAGTTCTTTCGTTTTGATAATATTAGGTAGAAAACGGCTCCACATGGCTTCCATCAAAAAAAGATTTTTCTCTTTGGCTTTTTCAATCATAATGGAAACTTCGCGCTCGTTTACTCCCATTGGTTTTTCGCAAAGCACGTGTTTATTGTGATTCAGAGCAAGCAAGGTGTTTTCAAGATGAAGATTATGCGGCGTTCCAATATAAATTACATCAACTTCTGGATCTTGTACCAGTTCTTCATAACTGCCGTATGCTTTTGGGATATTATATTCCGACGCAAATTGTTGTGCGGTTGCTAAATTCCGTGAACCAACGGCGTACAATTCACAATTATCAGCTAACTGAAGTACGGCAGCAAATTTATGCGCAATCCAACCGGTACTTAATATACCCCATTTAATTTTTTTGTTTTCCATTTTCTATTCGATTAAGATAATATCTATTCTTCTGTTGGACTTTCAGGAGTTTTCAAGGTTAACTGGTAAAAAGCCGCATCCAACCATTTGCCAAACTTATAACCCACTTCTTTCATAATACCGGTTAGTACAAATCCTTCGTTTTCGTGCAGTCTCATACTGACTGTATTCGATGCATCAATAACTCCAACCATTACATGGTAATTTTGTTCTTCCGCTTTCTTAATAATTTCACGAAGTAACACTTTTCCCCATCCGGCACCTCGTTTATCTGATCGAACATAAACCGAATGTTCCACCGTGTATTTATATGCCGGACGAATGCGAAACATACCGTAAGTGGCAAAACCAAGCAATGTATCATCATCGTCGAATGCACCGACAATAGGACAATTATGGTTGAGTTTATCTGCATACCATGCGGTCATGGTTTCCATAGTACGGATTTTATAATCGTATAACGCAGTTGAATGTAATATTGCTTCATTGAAAATATCAAGTATTTCAGGCAATTGCTTTTCGGTGCAGGGTTTTAGTTGCATGTTGGTTATTGGTTGATTGGTTAATTGGTTAATTGGTTAATTGGTTGATCCCGTAAACGGGACGTCACTTCGTTCCGTTGGTTGATTGGCTGATTAGTTATTTTGTTGGTTGGCTCAAAGTTCAATTGTTGATTTATTCAACCTATCAACTATAAACTGTTAACTATAAACCAATTCATCCTTCTTGTTTACTGATAATTTTATGGGCTCTGCGGCGTTTCGACGTTTTCTTTTGGTATTCGTTGGAAAGAACGCTGATATTTCCATCTACTTCCAAAATGGCCAAATCCACTTTAGTAACAGAAGGTACTCCATGTTCTCGCACAGCTTCCAACAATTCATCTACCG
>Ga0302288_1002004_pt1 | contig 12324 bp, 13 predicted proteins | sample III_Fen_N1_1_FD_194549 | JGI IMG/M metagenome (GOLD analysis project Ga0302288, IMG submission 194549) | Peat permafrost microbial communities from Stordalen Mire near Abisko, Sweden - III_Fen_N1_1 | ecosystem: Environmental > Terrestrial > Soil > Wetlands > Permafrost | place: Sweden: Abisko...
GTTACCTCCACATTTACTTCGCGCTGTTTTGGCTTAACCATTTCTATAAGTTTTGGTAGACTAAATCCAACGACTGCAACTACTGCAACGATTAACATTGCTCTGTTGTGTCTTCTGTCGGATTCTCCCCGCATCTTATATGCGCCATATTCCTTATTTTTACCTTGAAAAACCAGCTCGCGCCATTCAAAGGAAGTTAAATCTATTTTAGCCATTTCATTTAATATTTAAGGCGTTTAACTATTTAGGTGTACTTTTGGAAAGTGAACCGTTTCCACGATAATTCGTTATTAAGTACGTCTCACCAGTTGTCCACTTGTCAATTACATACTTTCCAATACTACAGATTTGCATTTCATCAAGCGCATCAATGAGATTTTTATAGTTTGCTCTATCATTCGCTTTGATAATAACAGTTGGTGTATTCTTACCGCTTCTAATCACAGAAACTTGCTTGGAATATTCCTCCTGAGATATTTTAAGATCAGCCTTTTGCTTTTTCAAATCTTCCACCTTAAGCGCTGCTTCGGTATTTTTTGATAAAAGAAATGCACGAAGTCCCTTTGCATCATAAGATGTCAATTTCAACGATTTGTAATTACCATAATCGGGTAATCCGGTATAATAAAATATCGAATCACCACCAGCTAGTACCAGGGTTATTGCCTGTGAAGCCTTTACTTCACTTTGATCTTCTTTTGTGATTTTCTTGTCGTTACTCGGCATACTTATCTCCATCGTTTGAGGTTTACTCAACGAGGTACATAACATAAAGAAAGTAATCAGCAACATATTCATATCCACCATGGGTGTAAAATCAATATGAACACTTAGTTTTTTTTGCTTACTTCCTCCTTTTTTCTTTTTTCCGCCGCCTTCGTTACTTTGTATTTCAGCCATAATATTTTTATTTTTTAAGTGCTGTAATTAAATTATAACGATTTTCTCGCAAATCCTGAAGAGAACTCATCACGTCTTTAATTACTTTATAAGGCGTTGCCTGATCTGCTTTAATTGCAATTCTTAAATCCGGACCATTACTCTTACGAGCAGCTCTTACCCACAATTTGAACTGATTATCTGTACTATCAGTCGGGATACCATAATTAGCAAGGACTTTATCCCTCTCTTCGGGTTTCAATGCTAAAAAAGCTTTCATACTTTTAATAGGGATACCAAACGTAGGTAACAATTTAAATTTGTTTTTTTCAACATCAGTGAATGTAATTCCGTATTGATTACCAACACTATCCAAGGTATTTACCATATCTGCTTGTTTATCCATGCTCATAAATACTTTTCCTTTCGGGTCAATCAATATTGATAGAATATTGGTTTCAGGTATTTTGATTTCGGATACAGACGCGGGAGTTGTTACTTGTACCGGCTCTTTTTTCACGAACGTTGAAGTTAACATGAAGAAAGTCAGCAACAGTACGGTAACATCGCTCATCGCGGTCATATCGATACGTGTACTCTTCCTTGCTACTTTTACTTTAGACATAATTTCGCTCTATTTTAGGTTGATTACTTGTGTGATGCAGCAAATGTTTGTACGATTGAAAATCCTACTTCGTCAATAGAATAAGTAATTGAGTCAATTTTGCTTGTGTAATAGTTATAAGCAATTACTGCCAATGCACCAGTTAAGATACCAAATGCTGTATTGATAAGTGCTTCAGAAATACCTGCAGATAACTTAACAGAGTCGGTACCACCACCACCAGATAACGCGGCAAATGATTTGATCATACCAACTACAGTTCCTAACAGACCCATCAGGGTACCTAATGTAGTAATAGTTGCAATAATTGGAAGGTTTTGGCTTAACATTGGAAGCTCCAACGCTGTTGCTTCTTCTACTTCTTTTTGAATAGCCAGAATTTGTTGTTCTTTTGATAAAGTTTTGTCTTCTTCAACTTCAGCATACTTGATAATAGCGGAAGAAACCACATTAGCCACTGAACCTTGTTGTTTTTCGCAAGCAGCAGTTGCAGCTTTCAAATCACCTTTAGATAGATTTGCTTTGATATCTTCAACGAATTTTACCAATTTACCTTTTCCCTGAGCACTTTTGATTGCAAAGAAACGTTCAATACTCAATGCCAAAACTGTCAACAATAATGTTTGAATAATCGGCACGATAATACCTCCTCTATAAATTGTACCCATTAAGTCACCTGTAATAGGTTCGTTTGCATTGTTTCCACCTTGGAAGTGAGAAGAGTCACCGAAAATGAAAGTGTAAATTAGTTCTGCGATTACAAAACATGCTAAAATAACTAGTCCTGAAGACTTGATACCTGTAAATCCTTTACTTTTTTTTGTTTGTTCTTGATTCTTTGCCATAACGCTTTTTTTTTAGTATTAATATTTAATTTTAAATTTATTCTTCGTTTTCAAATGTATTAGTATTAAATTTCTGTATTTTATAAATTCAGTCCTTATTTGGAATAACAAAAATGAGCACAAAAATAATAACAAAATCATTAAAGTTCAACGTTTTTACAATTTTTAATTGTAATTATTTGTAATACACTGATATTAAGGAAAAAAAGAAATGTTAGATTTGAATATTTGAATAAAAACAACTTAAATATTTCATTTTTATTCGATTTATGTCCTAAATATTCCAATTACGAACTCAAAACTTACAATTTTAAACCTTAATAAACTATTTCATCTAAAACAATTTTATATTCAAATATAACATGCTATTTATTTAAACTCCGGTTGAATATTGTATATAAATAACGTAATATATTTCATAAAAGTATTATTAATGAAAAAAAATGAAAGAAAATGTAATGCTATATTATTGTATGTAGTTGAAAGTTCCTACAATCAATCAAAAAACACAGGATTAGCTTTCAATTACCTCCAAATTACTTATTGACAATGAGTTTCTTTACAACGTTTTTTAATGTTTGAAGAGTTAATTCAAACATCCAATCTATCTTATTGTCTGTCCATCGTTGAGGATGGGTTGTTATCATAATATTAGACAGATTATCATTGACTTTCAACCAATTAATTAAATCAAATGTAGAATGAAGCCCTGTGTTTTTACCGGTGACTGACAACTGATAACCGACTTTATCCCGAACATTGAATTTTTCACCATCCCACATTCGTGCAGTATCGGTAAGATAGACAATATTATCAAGCATTGGTTTAATTAGCAAATCAATATAAGGCTCCCCTATAATTCCAAAATCTCTGTAATTATAGATTTTCCAAAGATCACGATTATCCCATTTTGATAAAGGACTGCCATGCATGCAAATTGTCTTAACCTGATAAAATTGGCGTAAAGAGTTCAGCTGCCGTTCAAAATGTTCTATTGATTTCTCGGGATTACCATTAAATATGGATAATTCCTCATAGTGGTAACCTATTTCATGCCCTAACTCAGCAATCTGCTTGATTATATGCGGTTTATTGCTTTGAGGTACAACCCTGAAATAATAAGATGCTCTGATTCCTAGTTTAGCTTCAATCCGAGCTATAACAAGTGCATTAGTTGCTTTCTTATCCACATCATGTCGCAAAATGATAAATTTCCCTTTAGCCTTTCCCTCGCAATAATCCTGAAATGAATAGAATAAATATCGGGATTCGAGTGCCGTTTCCAACAAATATTTATAGGTTGATAAGGTGAAATCTTTTTGCATTATAATTTACTTGATGACTACTATTCTATTCAACAATAATTTCTCTAGAACACTATTATTTGAATCTCAATTGATAATCAGGATTATTTTTCATTATTGCTGCACTCTCAGGGTAGTTTTCGATAAACCAGACAAAAAAAGCGGTAACATCAATTTTGTCTGAGAGCATTTTCTGACGACGGGTTGCAAAATCAAGTTTAAGATTAGGTTGATTAATTAATTCATCGAGTTTATTAAACAATTCTTCAGGGTTTTCAGGTTTTATTCCAAATGTAAGACCATAAACCTGCTCCAATTCATTTAGCACTCCTATTTTTCCAACAAAACTATTAAATCTTATTGATGGAACACCCAACATAGCAGCTTCAACAGACATACTTTGACTATCGCTAATAATCATTTCAGCGTATGACATAAGATCATGCATTCTGTTTTTGGGGATAGTCAACTTATGCATTTTCAAAGATTCGGGGAGCTGATATTCGGAATCAATAAGAACATTTATTTTTTTAGTTTCTAAAACGTCTATAATTTTAAGTACCTCTGTATCTGTCAAACCTTGTATGTTGTTATCGTGATGAGCCGTTAACTTTGCCAGTCTAATTATACAGAATTTCGTTTGAGTTAAAGTTTCAAGGCCTTTATAGGATGGGATAAAAATATTTGGGTGCAAATAAGCCAATTTCATATATCCCTGATATGAAACTTTTTTGTATTTGAAATAACCTAAATCACAGGAAATAGGAGACAAAATGTAATTAGTAAAAGGCATCAACAACCATGCAATCTTTTTTACAATTGCATAGTCATCTTCACCAACAGTTAGGCAGGGTTTTGATAATAATCGGCCTACATGTGCTACACAGGTATCAGAACCCAGCAAAATATCAGGTTTGAAATCAAGAGCTATTTTCAATACTCGTATATCCCGTATTAGCATGGAACGAAACATCGATGATTTCGAATTACCTCTATTCTCCTGTAGAATATTTTCAGCAATCAACCCATCTTCCAGAACTAAATTTTCTAATATATCCTTCGACTTAATCAAAATCTTGAGTTCATGACCATGGGTTTTTAAACCCCGTATGATATTTTTGAAAAAGTGATATTGAGCAGGATGTCCTAAGTAAATGATTATTTTCATTGCAACTATTTTGCTTAAACTCCAACAACATATTTTTAAAAATATAACCTATCTGATTACATTTCAAGAAAGCATTTATATTATCTGACAACATCTTGACAATGTTTTAATCATATCAAATCCGTCCCAAATAACTGAAAAATTAGATGTCTGACCTATTGGAACAATCCTGTCGATACCTGACAGTTTTTCGGTCAAGACAAATTTATTTAATTCATATCTATCAAAACCATAATAGGCTATTGTTTGATATTTTCGAGTAATAATCGGGATTAGTTCTGATAAAGAATTAGCATGATATTCCAAGAAATAACCACTTGAACAACAATATTCCACCAGATTTATAGTCAAACTTTCAATTTCAACACGCCATAATAAATTATCTGCTGTTTTTACTTGACGAGTGTCGTCAGACTTAATAGCCTGGTTATAAAGAGCAGTAAGCTTATCTACTGCAATAACAGGCTGAACTGAGCCATATTTCTGAACAACAACTTTATACAGTTCAGTCCAAAAAATATTTTTTGCCTTTTGAACATTTTCTTTAGTCCCAAACCAATTCACTAAGTGTGGAGCCGTACAAGCATTTTGATCAAATAAATAAGTATCATTATAGAATCCCTGTGCTATTTTTTCAGGATTCTTTTCTAGTAAATACTCCTCAGCATTTATAATACAAATGGAATATCGGTCAGCAAAAGTGACATCGTATGAACGAGCAGGAATTGTACTCTTACGAATTTGAGCTATTGTTTCATCTCCACCCCAGATAACCCTCACATCACAAAAAGAAGAAAAGAAAGTCGTAGCTGAACTATTTTTGTTATACTTTACAAATGCAATCTTTTCTACAACTAACTTAAATTCTTCTTTCTCAGAAATCCGTTTAATAGCATTTACAATAATTGAGACTTGTTCAAAATCTTTGGATGGAACTCTTACTATGTTTACATTTCCTGCTAATATTCCACAAAGCAACGAATATGCAAAATTTACCGGAACATTTGAAGGAGCCACATGAAAGACAATTCCCCGTCCAAGACGTATGACATCTTCATTTTCATATTTTTTTTTAATCTGTAGAATATTGGCTTTCCTGCAGAAAAATGCAAATGTAGCCACATCCGGAAAATTTCTAACCAGATCATCTTTGATTATTTCCTTTGAAAGCGCATTTAGAAATGCCACTGCATCTTCAGAAAACAACTGCGTTGCAGATTGAATTTTAAATTTCTCAATATCTAATCTGGTATCGGGAAATAAAATTGTTATATCATTAAAATGTTGTTGCATAGGTATCACTACAGCCTCTTATTTCGGCATTTTTTAGTCTTCCTTCAATTCTAAAATATTTCCCTAATCTTCCACAGGCACAATCATCTTCTCCTAATAAAACCCCTTCATCTTCTGTCAATAAGGAATGTCCCGGATAGCTTTTAGGCAAGACTGACAATACTTGGATAATACCCTTTTCACCTATTCCGGCAATTGAAAAATCATGTGCCCGACGAATGATTACATCCGAAAAAATGGGAGCATGTAAATGCCCACATTCACATTCCATGTAAATAGCTCCAGTCTGCTCTATCATTCCATAATAGTCATGAATATGATTGATACCACAGACTTCCTTTAAACTAGCTTTAAATACTTCTGAAGTGACAGCCTCAGACATTAATTTCTTCCAACCTCCTCCATGAATCAAAAAAGCATTAGATAAGTCTAACTTTACTCCCGATTTAGACAATTCTTTGTAAAAATGCTGATAAATCATAAAGGTAAAACCAAATATAAAAATACGGTCTCCTTTATATTTTTCCAGAAATGCCTGAAGCTCTCCTGTGTTTAATTCCATTTTTTCATTCAGCGCATACATACGTTTTGAACCAAACATGGAAAAACCTAAAATTCCCGCACCACGTGCCGAAAACAAGTTTCGGTCTTTGATAATAGTTTCACTATCGATTATAATCATTGGGACTCTTTGTGAGCCAATGAAAGAAGAAACTATTTTTGTAAGTGCTTTGGTTTGACTTGAAGAGGTATCTCTATCCAGAAAAATGCGAGAAACTGCCTGACCCGATGTGCCTGACGAAGTCATTGTTTTAACGATATCTTCTTTAGGAATACTATTTAACTCAAACATTTTAAACAGACGTACTGGGAGAAATGGTAATTCGCTGTAAGAGTAATCTCGATTGATATCAAAGTTAATACTATCCATCATCTTTCTGTACGGCAAACAATGCTCATAATGATAACGCGAAAGATCCATTAAAAATGAATTTAAAATTCTTTCTTTTTCGGTCTTATTCAATGAGTATGGTTGGATATCAAGTATCTCAGCTAATTCCATTTATCTCTAGTTTTGAATATATTGTTTTGCCTGATGAGTTCTTTGGAATAGTGTCAACATACTTTACCTCAAAGCCACTGTAATTTATCCCTGTTTTAGTTGAAATATATTTCTTTACTTCATCCAATCGCTCTGCTTCTGTAATAAAAATCACCATTTTATCATCAACACCAGTACATGCACAATCGAGTATTAAGCTTTTAAGTAATTGTTCTGTTTCATCTAGATTAACCCTGTTACCAAATAGTTTTATAAAACGTTTCTTCCTGCCTACTATGTAATAATATTTATCAGTGTCCATTTTAGCCAAATCGCCAGTGTATAACGTTCCGTAATTTTCATCTCCGAGCATTAAATCATCACCACATTCTGCATATCCCAACGACACATTCTTACCCAGATAGACCAATTCCCCTACTCTGTCATATTCATTTATTACATCTCCATTTTCATCTATCAAATAAAACTCCCCTCCGGGAATAGCAATACCGATACTTCCAAGCTTTGAGATTGATTGTTGACAAGGCAAATAACTCATGCGAGCAGTAGCTTCTGTTTGACCATACATCGCAAAAAAACTCCTATCTGTAGATTGGCAGTACTCGGCAAATTCTCTATTTAACTCCACATTCAGTTTTCCACCGGCTTGAGTCAATGTCTTTATTGATGGCAAGTCCATTCTGAAAAATCTCAACCGTTTAAGTATTTCGTAGGTGTACGGAACTCCTGACAAAGAAGTTGCTTGTTCAGTTTTCAGAAAATTCCAAAATTCCTTCTGTATGATTGAATAAGATGTCAACAACAATGTCGCACCCTTAAGTAAATGACTATTAATGATCGACAAACCAAATGAATAATACATTGGCAATGTTGTAATTGGACGCTCCATAAAAGAAATCGACAGATACTTAGCAATAGATTGAGCATTTGCCAGTACATTGTCGTAACTCAAGCGAACTAATTTAGGACTACCCGTACTACCCGAAGTAGTAAGAAGAAGTGCTAAGTCATCATGCATTGGAAAAATAGAATCAGTCTGTAATTTAATCAGGCAGTATTCATCCGAACTAAATATTATCTCATCCTGTGGAAAATCTTCCATCCTTTTTTGGGGAATCCAAAGAAATTCAGGTTTATATATCTTTATAAAGTTAATCAAAAAGTCAATTTCCAGATTTGCATCAAGCATCAACGGTACTACTTTGTTGTTCAAAAAAGAAACATATCCTTTAATTGAATCAATTGAATTTTGACAAAGACAAAATACCAAACACCGATGATTGATTTTTGTATATAATATGTCCGAAAAAAAATGTAGTTCTTTGTAAGTAACCTTCTCTCCCTTATCATTTATTACAGCAAGTAAATCATCATACATAAATATATCTAAGATTGACATATCGAAACTAATTTAAGGAATAAGTGAAAGATACTTCTCTTCAATATCATGTGCTATTTGCTCCGGCAACAATCTATTTTCGCTTAACAAATAAGTATAATCACCCGCATGACGAAATTCATCGGCAATACCCAATCTCAATAGAGGAGCATGGTTCGATTTCGAGCAAAGGTATTCAGCTACCGTACCACCTAAACCACCAATTTTACTATGTTCCTCGACTGAAACAAGTAATTTGGAACAATCATTAGAGACTTTAATACATTCTTTATCAATGGGTTTTACAGTGTGAATATTTACCACACGTACCAAAATTCCTTTTTCTTTGAGAATTTTGGCTGCTTCCAGTGAATTGTATACCATAGAGCCAGTAGCAAAAACAGTAACATCTCCTTCGTTTGTCAAAGTTATCGCTTTACCAATCTTAAAGTTGTAATCTTCCTTGTAAACCATTGGAGTATTAAGTCCACCAGTCAAACGAATATATACAGGACCAACAAATTCAGCAGCAGCTAAAGCCACTTTTACAGATTCTGTGGCATCTGCCGGTGATAAAATCGTGATGTTTGGAATTGCACGAACAATTGATAAATCCTCAAAAGTATAATGTGTATTCCCAGAATAAGACATAATTAATCCCGCACCACTACCTACAATTTTAATATTACTTTTCATATATCCCAAATAGTGACGCATTTGTTCGCAACTGCGCATAGTAATAAATGAAGCATATGTTGTGGCAAAAACGATTTTACCTTCATGAGCCAGACCAGCACTTATTCCCAGCATATTCTGCTCAGCGATTCCTATATTGAGAAACTTTTCAGGATATTTATTTATGAACCGTTCTAAACCTGTGAGGTAGGCCAAATCAGCAGTCAAAATCATAGTATTATCAAACTGCTCAACAACTTCAAAAACTGCAAGACCAAAAAAAGCTCCTCGCTGTCCCAATTTTGACCATGTTCTAAAATTAAGCGAATTAAATGTAAGCATGGCTCTGATTATATTTTTATTGATTGTTCTGACATTGCAAGATCATACTGTTCTTGCGTTAATACAGAATAATGCCATTCTTTTCTATTTTCCATAAATGATACACCCTTACCTTTCAAAGTATTAGCGATAATAGCATTAGGTTTATCACACACATAATTCTGAAAAGCTTCGACTAATTGTTCAACATCATGACCATCAACTTGATTTGTATTAAAACCGAAAGCATCCAATTTTTCCTTCAAGCTTCCCATATTCATAATAGTTGTAAGGTTTCCGTCATACTGTAACTTATTATGATCGACAATAACTGTTAAATTATCTAGTTTAAAATGTGCTGCAGACATAAATGCTTCCCAAACAATACCTTCATTACATTCGCCATCTCCAACAATAGCATAAACTTTATAGGAACGATTATTTATTTTTCCTGCTAAAGCCACTCCTATTGCATAACTGAGTCCTAACCCCAAACTTCCGCCGGAGAATTCAATTCCACGACTTAAATCACGGGTTGCATGACCATGTAGTATTGAACCATTTGTTTCGAAACTTGCAATATCTTCATCGCTCAATAAACCGAATTCATTTAAAACCGAATAATATGAGAGCACGCAATGCCCTTTACTTATTATAACACGATCGTGATTTGAATTAGCTGGATTTCTATTTTCATCAGATATAACTATTCCATATAACGTTGCAAAAACCTCTACCAATGACAATCCACCGCCTAAATGCGATCCATTTTTGCCTGCATCCAAAGCCATCTTCAAGGAATGGTTTCGAAGCTTAGCCGATAAAGTGATGATCTTTGATTTTGTTTCTTTATCCATAACACTATATTTACATTCCACCATCAACCCGAATTACTTGCCCATTGATAAATGTTGACAAGTCTGAAGCTAGAAACAACGCTGTATTTGCAATTTCGTTAGGTTTTGCCAACCTTTGCATTACACTGTTATTCAACATAGTATCTTTTGCTTTCGTCTCCATTTCCAAAGCCATATCTGTATCAGTTAAACCAGGTGCTATAGCATTAATTCTTATGTTAAAAGGTGCTAGTTCTTTGGCTAACGTTTTTGTTGCATATATTAATGCAGCTTTGCTTGAGCCATAGGCTGAATAACCGGGATAGCTATCCATGCCAGCTATAGAAGACATATTGATAATACTTCCACTTTTTTGCTTAATCATTAATCTGGAAATATATTGAATAATAAATAGCTGAGAAAAAAAATTAATTTCAAAAACTTCTTTTATTGTATTTATCGTTGTCATTTGTAATAGACCACCATGAAAAACACCGGCATTATTAACCAATACATCTATTTTAGACTTCTCAGTAATAAGCACTTTTAATGATTCTTTAATCTCGGTTTCGTTTTTTAGATCAAAATACAAAATACGAATTAACACATTGTGTCTAGAGGAAATATCTCTGATAAATTCTATAAAATCGGGAGTCTCTTTTCGGGCACACGCCCAAATTGAAGCCCCATTTAAAGCAAATGTTTCTACTAACACTTTTCCAATACCCCGATTTGCACCCGTTATCAGAACAGTTTTATTTTCTAATAATTTAGAAGATAATGTCATATTTCTTTAAAATTTCTTTCCCTTTTTCGTAAGATGAAAAATCGATGATATCATCCGTGTCCAGCATAATGTCAAAGCTTTCTTCTAATGCCGCAATTAATCCCATATGCCCTACTGAATCCCAGCCTTCAACCGATTGATAAGTCAGTTTTGACATTTGACCCTCTTTGATTTGAAAACAGTTTGCAAAAATTTCGTTGTATTTTTCTATGTTTGTCATTTTTTATTACAGTTTCAATTTTACGTCGTTATTAGTCATTCTTTTTTTATAATCAGCAACTTTTACAGCAGGATTTCCTCTTACAATTGTGTAAGGTTCTACATTTTTGGTTACCACCGAACCAGCTGTTACCATAGAATACGCTCCTATAGTTACATCAGGTAAAACTACACATCGAATAGCTACTACAGCTCCTTCTTTGATAACAACCGGATTTACAGATGCCCGAAAAATTTTTTCAAAATGTTTGTATGGATTAAAATGTGTAACTATCATTGAACCTGCATTAATTGACACTTTGTCTTCAATATATATGTATTCAGGATAAGCATTATCTAAAAATACAAACATACCAATATAAACGTTTTCACCAATATTTACGCCTTTCCATTTGTTGAGTCTTACACGCAAAGAATTAGAGGGAGCTATATATGCAACCAATAAGATTAAATAATTTTTAAATCGTTTTAATGCATAAAGAAATGAATTGGTGCTGTTATCAATACCCCCTTTTTTTGCAATGTGTTTTACACTCTTATTATAATCGCTATAGGGTATCGATTTGCTTTCTCTTATTTTAAATTTTGTAGTATTCATATTTATACCTATTCCAAACTAATTGGATTAATCAGATTAACTATTCAACTTAAACCTATTCTCAATAATAATTCTACCTATTGAAAACAATAAGGTATTGCAAATATACAAAAAACGGCCATCTTCCACTAATTCACCGCCAAATTTACTTTTAAACTCTCTAACCCCGTAGTTCTTATCAGGCTTTCCTGCACCCATAAAGTCAAACCGTGGGATATTGTTTTTAGCTGCATACTCAATGCCGGCCCAAGTTGCAACTACTGAAGGATATATATCTTTCATAACAGACTCATCACCACAAACAAACCATTCATATAAAGTACTATCGGGCAA
>Ga0302288_1002006_pt1 | contig 12321 bp, 7 predicted proteins | sample III_Fen_N1_1_FD_194549 | JGI IMG/M metagenome (GOLD analysis project Ga0302288, IMG submission 194549) | Peat permafrost microbial communities from Stordalen Mire near Abisko, Sweden - III_Fen_N1_1 | ecosystem: Environmental > Terrestrial > Soil > Wetlands > Permafrost | place: Sweden: Abisko...
TATGAAAAAAATAACTTTTATTTTCTTTATTCTTGTAGTTTTTCAATCGCAAGCAGCACAGCAAAAAAAGGATTCAACAACCATTAATCTTTCTGAAGTTGAAGTTAATGCATCCCGAAAACTTTATTCGGAATTAGGTCGAGTGCTAACAGTAATTAATAAAGTTGAAATTAACCGTTCAGCAGTTCAAAGTATTGATCAATTACTCGATTATGTTGCCGGCATTGATATTCGACAACGTGGAACAAATACAACTCAAGCAGACATTTCAGTCCGTGGCGGTTCGTTCGACCAAGTTCTAGTTTTGCTGAATGGCGTAAACATTACAGACCCACAAACAGGTCATTACAATCTTGACATCCCAATTAACATATCTGATATTTCAAGAATTGAAATTTTGCAGGGGTCGTCTGCAAGAATTTTAGGTCCAAATGCATTCAGCGGTGCTATCAATATTATTACCGAAACCAACCAAAATTCATCTTTCACTGCTGAACTTACAGGTGGCAGTTTTACTTCGCTTGGACAAGCTGTTTCGGGCAGTTTTGACATTGACAAAGTGGAAACATTTGCTTCAGTATCACATAAAAGTAGTGATGGGTATATTGACAATACAGATTTCAATTATCTAAATGTTTTTGCTCAATCAAAATTAAAAACTGATAATTCGGGTATTTTTAATTTGCAAATTGCCGGACAAACCAAAGATTTTGGTGCAAACAGCTTTTACACATTGGCTTACCCAAATCAATTTGAAAGCACAAAAACAATTATGGCGGCGTTGAACTGGACAATGAACAAAGGAAAATGGACTTACAATGCTCAGGCATATTGGCGAGAACATCACGACAGATTTGAATTATTTCGCTACTTTATCAATGCAGCATCGTGGTACAAAACACACAATTATCACATGACTGATATAACCGGTGCAAAAGCTTCTGTTTCATATTTATCAGTTTTAGGTAAAACAACAGTTGGTGCTGAATTGCGTAATGAACACATTTTCAGCAACGTTCTGGGAACATCAATAGATTCAATAAAAGCTCCAATGGAGAAAAACGGTTTTTTCACTAAAGAAGCAAATCGATTACTTGAAACGGCGATACTGGATCATTCAATTTCATTTAAGAAATGGTATTTATCTGCAGGCGTAGCTGCAACAAATTCAAGTCAATTTGGTCTAAATGTTTATGGAGGTATTGATTTAGCTTATGCACTAACAGATAATTTTAGAATTTTCACTAATTCAAATTCTGCTGTAAGATTACCAACTTTTACCGACCTCTATTATAAAAGTGCAACTCAACTTGCAAATCCGGACCTTCAGCCAGAACATTCACAAACCATTGAAATAGGTACTAAAATTTCTGAATCTAATTGGAAATTAGATGCTTCTGTATTTTATCGAATGGGGCAAAATGTTATAGATTGGATAAAATCACCTTTGGGAACTGTTTGGACGAGCATGAATATTACCAATGTCAATGCACTGGGTACAGATATTTCATTCGCTTATTATTTCCAAAACAGTTTTATAAAGAAATTTGGAGTGACGTATTCCTATTTGCAAATGGACAAAAGTGCACTAAACTTTGATTCAAAATATGTGCTTGATTATCTTAAAAATAAAATTTCTGTTTCTCTGAATCACAATATTTTGAACCATTTAGTTGCAACATGGAATATTGGTTATTTCGACCGATCCGGGACATATACAGACGTAAATAAAACGATCAGAACATATAATCCATATTTGTTAGTCGATTGCCGACTGTTATTGAATGGTAAAGGTTTTGATGTTTTTGGAGACTTGAATAATATTTTAAATTCCAACTATGCCGATTATGGTGGTTTAAGTCAGCCGGGTATAAATTTCAATATTGGTGTAAGAAAAAGATTATAATAATTTAGCAGGTTTATTTCAATATTATAACGATAATGTGGTGATTATTTATAATTTTACAATCGATTTTATTTAATCTCAAAATCTGTAAATCAGGTATTAAAAATTATACTTTGCCATGTTTTTAGACAGTTTTTTTGAAAAAGCAGTAGGATTGTATCCCAACGCAATTGCCATTGAACACGGCGATATTTCACACTCGTATCGGGAAGTTGATAATCTGGCCAACCAATTGGCACATTATCTACAAACAAAAAATGTTTCAACAGAAGACAAAGTAATAATTTTACTTCCTCGTTGCGGTTTTGTACCAATTGCCATGTTGGCGGTATTAAAAGCAGGTGCCGCTTATATACCTCTCGACCCTGAAATTCCTGCCGATCGTGTAAATTTTATTATTGAAGATTCAGGCGCTAAACTTATTATAACTTCAAATGAAATTATTCAACGAATTGGCAAAGATTTGGATGAACATCCAACTTTCAATATTGACAGCCAACTTATTGAAATAAAAACATTTCCTGATACAAAACCTTCAGAAATTGAGCGTTCATTAACAAATCTGTGTTATATAATTTACACTTCTGGCACAACCGGAAAACCTAAAGGCGTACTACTCGAACACCGCAACGTGGCAAATTACATCCGAGGTGCAAAGCAAATTTATCCCATTAACAATAATCATCGAGCATTACAGGGCTTCTCTGTTTCGTTCGATGCTTCGGTAGAGGAAATTTGGGTTCCGTTTTCAGTTGGAGCCACGCTGGTTATTGGAACGTTCGAAATTATGCGATCTGGTGAGCAATTTTCATCAATACTTAATCAGCTTAAAATTAGTTTCTTATCTTGCACTCCCACACTTCTTTCAATGGTGAAAGAAGACATCCCTGCATTGAAAATTTTGATTTTTGGTGGAGAAGTATGTTCTTCAGATATTGCAAAAAGGTGGTGTAAAGCAGGCAGGTTGGTTTATAATACGTATGGTCCTACCGAAGCTGCAGTTATTGCGACTTATTTGGTATTGAATCCCGAAAAACAAGTCACGATCGGTCGTCCTTTGCCTGATTACGATGTATTAATTGTAAACGAGCAATTGCAACCGGTGATGGTTGGAGAAGAAGGCGAGATATTGATTGGCGGTGAAAGTGTTGCCAGAGGTTATTTAAACCGCGATGAACTTACTTCACAAAAATTTATCGAAACAAACAGATACAAAGGCGTTTCCGAAAGGTATTATCGAACAGGAGATCTTGCAAAATTTGCTCCAAACGGTGAAATCATATTTTTAGGTAGAGCCGATGCTCAAGTAAAGGTTAGAGGTTTCAGAGTTGAACTTTCAGAAATTGAATGGTTGCTCACCCAATGTGACGGCATTCAAGCCGCAGCTGTTTCGCTGGATACCGATTCGCAACAACTTGCATCTTTTGTGGTATTGAAAAATAACGAGGAAATTGATCGTGAAACCATTACAAACTTACTCCGATCGAAGCTTCCATATTATATGATTCCATCGACACTCGATGTAATTGATTCATTGCCAATGACATCAAGTCAAAAAATAGACCAAAAACGATTACCTGCACCAAAAACTCCGCTTGGATTTTCAAATCAAAAAACAATTATTCCCCCATCTACTGATTTGGAACGTGAAATGGTAAGAATTATAGCTAATAATATCCATCGCGAAGATATTTCTATGAAAGATAATTTCTTTGACGAGCTTGGCGGACATTCCTTATTAGCAGCACTTGTTGTATCCGAAATGCGAGAAAACCGAATGTTTGAAAACATGTCTGTTGTGGATGTTTACAAATTTCCTATACTTGCGGATTTAGCATGCGAGCTTGAAAAGAAACAGACAAAAATTGAATCAGAGCCAAAGAAGAAGCGTGAAATTCACAAACCATCTAAACGAAGCTATTATGTTTGTTCCTTCTTTCAGGGAATATCTTTACTTTTTTTGATTTTGTTTTTTGGGTTAGAATGGTTGGGACCTTTCTTTGTATATTCATATTACTATCAGGCCGAATTAGGAGTTGTTGATTCGCTTTTAATGATGCTTTTAATGTATTTTGCCTTATTACCAGTGCTTTCCTTATTTGCTATTGGATTCAAATGGGCTGTAATTGGACGTGTAAAACCTGGAAAATATAAACTCTGGGGAACTTATTATTTCCGGTTTTGGATTGTGGACAAAGTAATTAATATTTGTCCAATAATATATTTTACAGGCACTAATTTAATGAATATTTTTCTTCGATTGGTTGGTGCTAAAGTAGGTAAGAATGCCTATATCAATACTTCGGCCATTTCGGTTTTTGATTTATTATCAATAGGTGAAAATGTAAGCGTTTGTACTGATTCCCACTTACGTGGCTATACCATTTCCAATGGTTTTATTCATATTGGAAGCATTGAAATAGAAGATGATGCATTTATCGGAACACGTTGTTGCCTTTCGCACAACAGTAAAATGGAGAAAAATTCATCTATCGAAGACCTGACACTTATTCCCGAAGGTGGAGTTATTCCTAAAAACGAAAATTGGGGTGGTTCTCCCGCAGTAAAAATAAGTATCAACAATGAGGTGAAAGAGAAACAAAACTTATGGTCAACACGTAATACAACGTTATTTGGTGTGAGCGTTTTTCTTATTCCGCTTATTACCATGATAGCTTACTTTCCGGGCATGATGTTAATAACACATTTAGATTTTACAACTCAGGGTTATCATTTTCTTTGGTTGACAATCTTTGTTGGTATTTCATTTGTAGTATTGCTGACAACAATTATCACGATCTTAAAATGGTTGTTGCTTGGGAATATTAAAGAAGGGAAATACCCTGTAAACAGCACTTTCTATTACAAAAAATGGTTCTTCGACCAACTTATGAAATTGAGCCTTCAGGTAATCGGAACACTTTATACCACTTTATATTTACAATTCTGGTTTAAATTATTGGGAGTAAAAATGGGTAAGAGGGTCGAAATTTCGACTGTTGAATTTATTTCGCCTGATTTACTGGTAACAGGCGATGAGTGTTTTTTGGCTGATTCGGTTTCTATAGGTGCTTCTCATGTCAGAAACGGATATATAACCATTGCTAAAACACATATTGGAAACCGGACTTTTATCGGTAATAGTGCTGTTATTAGTCCGGGCACAAATTTGGGGAATGATGTGCTGGTTGGAGTATTATCAAAATTAAGCAATGAAGATTTACCGGCAAAAGATGGTACTTCCTGGTTTGGATCGCCAGCAGTATATTTGCCGAAACGTGACATTAACCATGATTTTTCAGCCGAACGTACTTATAAACCTTCACGAAAATTATTTTTTCAGCGGTACTGCATTGAGTTTTTCAGGGTCACTCTCCCAACCATACTTTTTATTTTATTAGCATCACTTATTACAAACGCTGTTTCATATCTACAAGTGGAAAAAGATCTTTTGGAACTTTTTCTTTATTTCCCACTTTTATATTTTGCAGCTTCTGTAGTTGCAATGGCAATTATGGCATTATTAAAATGGATTATAATTGGGAAATATAAACCGGACAAAAAACCTCTTTGGAGTAATTATGTTTGGCGAAGTGAATTAGTTACCGGATTGTATGAAAACTTTTTAGTTTTATTTTTCCTTAATATTCTTACCGGAACGCCGTTTATAAAATATCCTTTGCAATTGTTGGGATGCAAAATTGGTAAGGGCGTTTGCCTTTTCACAACTCAAATTACTGAGTTTGATCTTATAAAAATTGATGATTACTCTGCATTGAATGACAACTGCACACTTCAAACTCACTTATTCGAAGATCGTGTAATGAAAATGTCGTATGTAGATATTGGCAAACAATGCAGCGTAGGTGGAATGGCTGTGGTGTTGTATGATTCAATAATGGAAGATGGTTCATCGTTGGAACCTTTATCTGTTCTCATGAAGAGCGAAACGCTACCATCAAACACATGTTTTGTTGGGGCTCCAGCTAAAATGACTTAATTCCAATTATTTCAAATCATTAGCACGTATGCAGAAATTTATTGAGTAATTCCTTTTTCAGCATCTAATTGTGCTTTTGATTTACTCTGTGTAACAATATAAACTCCAGCAAAAACTAAGACGCCCGAAAGTGCTTTTTCAATACCAAAAGTATCAATACCAATGGCGACTGCAACCATAGAAGCCATAATTGGTTGAATGTAATTGTACATACTTAAAGTAGTTGGACGAAGCACCTTTTGTCCAATAGGAATCAACAAATAACCTACGAATGTCGCAAAAACCACTACAAATCCAATTCGCCAGTAAGTTCCGATTGAAAGTAATGTGAAGTCAGTATGAACAAGTGGTTTATAACAAAATGGAAAACAAACGATGGTTCCAAAGAGGAACATCCACTTCATAACCGTAACGGGAGAATATCGTGTTATCAAATTTTTGAAAAGAGTTAGATAAACAGCAAACGAACTTACTGCTCCAAAAACAATCAAATTTCCCAAAAAATTACTTTCCCCTACATGAAGATTATGACTAGTAAAAACCAGTAACAAAGCTCCCGAGGCACCAACAATTACACCAACAGCTTTCAGTAAAGTGATAGGTTCTTTAATAATTATTGCAGCCAAAATCATTGTAAGAATTGGCAACATGGTAACAACAATTGAAGCATCGATAGGCGAAGTAATTGACAAGCCAATGAAATAGGGCAATTGATTAAATGTCAAAGAAAATAAAGAAGCAAAAAACAGCATTAAAATGTCTTTTGCCGGAACATGCTCTTTTTTCACGAATAATGAAGCAATCCAGAACAAGATAAATCCACCTGCCAGTCTAAAAAAAGTAAGCGCATAGGGGCTTAAAATTTCTGGCATCAACGTTCGCGATACTGCGGTATTTAATCCAAAAATAATATTTGCCGAAAACATGGCTAAATGACCGTTAAATTTATCGCTTCTCATAATTTCTAAATTGAATGCAAAGGTAGTCATTTAGTCAAGTGCTTCAAAAAAATGCTTGGACAGAATTAGAATTAAACATTATTTTTTGGATTTTCTCAAGAATGGTTTTGTACTATAAAAAAAAGCAGTATATTTGCACCCGCTTAGCAAAAGAGGTACCATAGCTCAGTTGGTAGAGCAAAGGACTGAAAATCCTTGTGTCCCCGGTTCGATTCCTGGTGGTACCACAACAATAAAGCACTTAAACATAATAGTTTAGGTGCTTTTTTCTTTCTGAAAAGAAAGGTTGTTTCTACATTTTGCTAAGAACAAGTAAATAAAATATTTATCACATTAGCTTCTCAAACCTGAGATGGGGTACAAAATTTAAAATCTAATTCAAAAAAACAGCTCAATTAATTCAATTTTTTAGCAAGTATTTATCATTTTTCTGCTTTAACAAGAAGAACATCATCCAACTTTGTGGTATAACAGGGCGAAAGTTTCTCGTTTTTCAGTTTCCACTTTCTATCAAAACCCTGAGCAGCAATTTTTACTTTTTGACGCCCATACGATTCGTTCAAATTGTCCATTACATTCATCACTTTGTTGAACTTTTCCCGATTTCGAATATCAAACAAGTCACCTTGTAACGGTCGCTCCGGTACAATTTCGGCAATAATTACACCTGCTTTTTTATATCGGTAGCCTTCTTTGAAGATGGATTTCAATCCACGCAGGGCATAATCAATTAGCTCTGTCGTATCATTAGTTGGCACGGGAAGTTGTAACACCATTTGGTTGGAATACTGAGGCTGGTTAGTTGCAAAAGGATTGGTATGAATAAAAACCATTATAACAGAAGCCAAGGACTGTTGTTTTCGTAATTTTTCGGCACAACTGGCAGCAAAATTAGCAACAGCTTCTGAAATCGGAGCTAGCTCTGTAAGCTTTTCACCAAAACTACGTGAAGTACAAATGGATTTTTTGGTTGTCGGGCGATCCATTTCAATGCACGGAGTTCCATTTAATTCCAACCATGTTCTTTCACCTACAACACCCATTGTCTGACGCACCCAGCCTTTCGTTCGTTGTGTAAAATCCCAAGCTGTATTAATACTATAATATTGCAATTTTTTAGAATACTGCCTCCCTATCCCCCAAACATCACCAATCTTTGTCAATTTGAGAGCCTTTTCTCGTTTATCGTCAGTATCAATTATACAAACCCCTTTGTAGTTTTTGTATTTTTTAGCAAATTTATTGGCAACTTTTGCCAATGTTTTGGTGGGCGCAATACCCAGACTAACAGGTATTCCTGTGTTTCTAACAACTGTTCTAACAATTTTTTCTCCAAATTTTTTCAAGTCAATATTTTCGAACCCTTCTAACAACAAAAAAACTTCATCGATTGAGTAAATCTCCATTTCGGGAACAAAAGAAGCAATTGAATTCATGACCCGGTTCGACATATCGCCATACAATACATAATTGGACGAAAAAACATGAACCTGATTGGTTTCAATCAATTCCTTCAGTTTATATGCCGGTTCGCCCATTGGTATTCCGAGTGCTTTAGCTTCAGTTGATCGCGCAATAACACAACCATCGTTATTAGAAAGAACAACGATAGGTTTACCATTGAGCGAAGGGTTAAAAACCCGTTCGCATGAGGCATAAAAATTATTGCAATCAATTAAACCGTACACGACTGGTTAATGGGTTTATGAGTTCACTGGTTAATTAGTTAATCATTGCATTTGATAAAAGATTTTAGCGACAAATTAACTCATAAACCAATCAACTAGTTGACTCTTCTTTTATGATTTTTGATAGAATAAGTAACAATTCCCCAAATGCAAAAGTTGTTCTCTTCCGTCACTTTTATGGGTTTAAAATTAGGATTTGCTGGAATCAAAAAAACAACTTCAGGCTCAATTTTTATATACTTAAGTGTAAACTCACCATCAATAAAACAAACAGCAGTGTCACCGTCCTGAGGTTGAAGACTTTTATCAATGACCAAAATATCGCCATCCATTATGCCGGCATCCTGCATCGACGAACCTTTTACCCTTCCATAAAATGTACTTGAAGGGTTGGCAATTAATTCTTTGTTCAAATCTATTTTCAGGTCGATATAATCCTGCGCAGGACTTGGAAAGCCTGCCGCAATTCCACCGTCAATTAGCTGCAAAGCAAGCTCTGAACCCGTATCAACCGTATAAAAAACAATCGTTGAAGCTTTGGCATTTTTACTGGCTTTTTGCATTTTATTCCATTCCTATTACATGTTTATAATAATGGCAAAGTAACGCATTTTGTTTGATAAAATTTAATTTCAAACAGCTTGAATATTATAAAAAATCCAACCTTCTGAACAATAAGTAACTTTATAGACAGATATTCCAGTTCTGACAATATATAGTTGTTTTATTTCAAAAACGAATGTTTTTTTGTACTTTTGCAACTGTTTCTATTTATTTTGCCAAAATATTTTTATTTGCCAAATACCAATTATGAATACCATTCAGATAAAAGACAAAAGATTTATTATATCTATCCCCGAAGTAGAGATTCTTAAGGCCGTTCGCGAAGTAGGTGAAGCCATTAATCGTGATTTGGCTAACAAAAATCCACTTTTTATTTGTGTCTTAAATGGGGCATTCATGTTTGCGGGCGATTTAATGAAGACTGTAAATGTCCCTTGCGAAATTACGTTTATTAAATTGTCGTCGTACGACGGATTATATACCACCGGTTCAGTAAAAGAAATAATCGGACTCAACGAAAGTGTGGTTGGACGAAATATAGTGGTTGTAGAAGATATAGTTGACACAGGCATAACTATGGAGCGCATTTTGAGTTCGTTGCGTGCTAAAGGTGCCAATGAAATTAAAGTGGCAACATTTCTGCAAAAACCTGATGCATTGCAACGTGACATTCAGGTTGATTACGTGGCAATGAAAATTCCAAACGATTTTATTGTGGGTTACGGACTTGATTATGACGGTTATGGACGTAACCTGAAAGATATTTATACAGTTGTTTCAGATTAAAACATCTTTGAAGTTAAATGCTTAGGTATCATTTAACTTCATTCTAATTAATATATTAAACGGTAAAGAAAATGTTGAACATTATTATTTGTGGTGCTCCCGGGTGCGGAAAAGGTACACAGAGTGATTTGATTGTAAGAAAATACAGGTTAACACATCTTTCTACTGGCGATTTGCTTCGAAAAGAAATTGCTGAAAAAAGCAACTTAGGGCAAACTGCCGAAAGTTACATTTCTAAAGGTGAGTTGGTTCCGGACAAAATGATTGTTGACATATTATCAAAACACATTGAAAACCAAGCCGACGACAGTAACGGAATTATTCTTGATGGATTTCCTCGAACAGTGGCTCAAGCTGAAGCATTGGAAGTAATGCTTAAAAATATGAATAAAGAAATTTCTGTTTTAATAGATGTAAAGGTAGATGAAGATGAACTGATTGACAGACTATTAACTCGTGGAAAAACATCAGGGCGTAGTGATGATAATCTTGAAACCATCAAAAAAAGATTAACTGTTTATCATCAACAAACAGCTCCTGTAAATGATTTTTATAAAAAATTAAATAAATATACATCCATTGATGGTGTTGGTTCCATTGAATCAATATTCGGACGAATTTCAGAAGTTATTGATTCAAAAAAATAGGTTTTGAAAGATATTAATAATTTGTACTAAAAGGTGCTGATTATTAATTACTAATTTGTAAATAAATAAAATGGCTAGTTCAAACTTTGTAGATTACGTAAAGATATTTTGTCGTTCGGGCAAAGGTGGACCTGGTTCAAAACATTTTCACCGCGATAATCTTACCGCAAAAGGTGGACCTGATGGAGGCGATGGTGGTCGTGGCGGGCATATTATATTACGCGGGAATAAAAACCACTGGACGTTGATTCATCTCAAATACGCCCGACATATTCATGCTGGTGATGGTGACGGTGGCAGTCAAAGCCGTAGTTTTGGAAAAGATGGCGAAGATAAAATTATAGAGGTTCCATGCGGCACAGTAGTTTACGATGCCGAAACCGGCGAGTTTCTTTGTGATATTACAGATGACGGTCAGGAACTTATTCTCTTCAAGGGAGGAAGAGGTGGTCAAGGCAACTGGCATTTCCGAACATCCACCAATCAGACACCCCGCTTTGCACAACCCGGCGAACAAGGTTTAGAAAAAACTGTTATCCTTCAACTCAAAGTTCTTGCTGATGTTGGTTTGGTAGGATTTCCAAATGCGGGTAAATCCACACTACTTTCGATTGTTTCAGCTGCTAAGCCCGAAATTGCTGACTATCCATTCACAACATTAGTTCCAAACCTTGGAATTGTTGCCTATCGCGACAACAGATCTTTTGTAATGGCTGATATTCCCGGAATTATTGAAGGTGCTGCCGAAGGGCGTGGATTGGGATTGCGCTTCTTGCGTCACATTGAACGAAACTCCATTCTGCTTTTTATGATTCCGGCAGATAGCGATGATATTGTAAAAGAATATGATGTCTTGCTGAATGAACTAAAACAATACAATCCGGAACTTATTGACAAACAACGCATTCTAGCCATCACAAAATGTGATATGCTGGATGAAGAATTAACGGCCGAATTAAAAAAAGAAGTTCCCTCTGATATTCAAACCGTTTTCATTTCATCAATTACCGGATTAGGAATTTCAGAACTGAAAGACTTGATCTGGACTGAAATCAACAAAGAATCCAACAAAGTGATTGAAATTACGCACCGTCCGATGGAAATTGCGTATCGCGAATTGGAAGAAGACGAGATTGAAGAAGATGAAATTGAAGAAGATGACGAAGACGATTTAAGCCAATACAAAGGAATTGGTTGGGATGAAATTTAATCAGTAGATGGTTTGTTGATTTTTTACGATTTAGTTGTTGCCTACAAATGAAAATTTCATTCAAAAATATCTTTCTTTTTGCTTGCATTGTACTTTTTTCGGCATGTGATGACATGAAAGATGTACCTACCCCAATCGACTTGCCCTTAACTCCCGGCGAAACAGGTAAATTGTACGTTCTTTGCGAGGGGATTTTCAATATGAATAACAGCACATTAAGCCTATTGAATTTTGATAACCACACGCTGAATTCCAATTTCTTTTTGTTTCAAAACAACCGTGGTCTCGGTGATACTGGAAACGACATGAAACGATATGGAAATAAATTGTGGATAGTTGTAAATGTATCATCACAGGTGGAAGTCGTTGATTTAAAATCAGGCATTTCGATAAAGAGAATTCCATTTTTTAATTCAACGAATATTGCACGCCAACCTCGATTTATAACTTTCAATGGAAGTAAAGCGTATGTTTGCTCGTTTGACGGAACTGTAGCTCGAATTGACACCAGTTCATTAAATATCGAAGCCATTACTTCAGCAGGTCGAAACCCTGATGGTA
>Ga0302288_1002010_pt1 | contig 12303 bp, 8 predicted proteins | sample III_Fen_N1_1_FD_194549 | JGI IMG/M metagenome (GOLD analysis project Ga0302288, IMG submission 194549) | Peat permafrost microbial communities from Stordalen Mire near Abisko, Sweden - III_Fen_N1_1 | ecosystem: Environmental > Terrestrial > Soil > Wetlands > Permafrost | place: Sweden: Abisko...
TTATCTAAAGAATTCCTCGCTTTGGTGGTATCTCTCGTACAAACAGGGAGTATGACAGAAAAATCAGTATCTCAAGTATCAAGTATGTTTGGTGAAAAAATAGTTCCCGAAACCATACCAGATACATACACAAGAGATATGTTAACAATAAGCAACAGTGAGGAGGCTGATTTAGAGTATTTTCAAGAACTACAAAAACTCAATAAAAAATATGAGGGCTCTGATATGGGTGGTGAATTGACCATTATGGCTCAGGGTTTACAGAACAATAACCCTCAAGCTTTAATAATAGCATCCACAATAGCCTCATCATATAGATCTTTTGGTCAAGAATTAATTAAAATTCCAGTATCAAATAAAATCGCCACGGGGAGCTTAAACCTGGCTAATGACTACGAAAAGATAGCTCAATCAATAGAAAAGTTTCCATTAATACTTGACAATCCACTCGAAGGAATGAAAGCGATATTAAATTACAAAAAATACAGCGACGGAATACTTTCAGATATTGCTAGCATTTCTAGTAATTTAGAATAAAAGTTGTTATAATATAAAATAGAAATCTTTATCTAATGAAAAAACAATTTGCTCAAAAAATAATATTTTCTCTCGTAATTTTTACAATAATTTTTCCTAATATATTTTCTGCTACTTTCGCAGAAGGAGCCAGTAAGGTTGGATGGGAAAATCCATCAAAACAAGGTACTCCTTATAAAATACAATTAACGGACACTTTGGACGGACAAATGGTGGCTGATGTTATTTCCTGTACTGGAATAGTGGATGGAGCAGTGAAGGCTGTTACTAGTTTTGCATCAGATCAACTAAGGAGAATGGTTATTAATAAATTATTAAAAAATCAAGAAAAAGTCTGCGCAGCAGCAAAGAAAGGAATTATCTCAGGGGCTGCTACAGCAGTCAACTTAAGTCTAACTGACATATTTAAAGAAATAAAATGTGATGGTGATAAAAATGGAGCAGGTGGAACAAAAGTTTCTGACCCAAACTCACAGCAAAATGCTAAAGATATAGCAGCTGAAACAGCTAAAACAGAAAGAAGAAAAGAGTGTCTAAATGGAATAGCAACAAAGCTTGCAAAAGACCAACTTGCTGTCATGACTAAATACACAATGAACTGGGTAAACTCGGGCTTTGAAGGAGATCCCTTGTATGTTCGTAATATTGATTCATTTATGGGAAACATGTCAGATGACATAATGATGAAGGAGTTGAATATGTTTAAGGGCCAACCACAATATTATCCATATGGTAACAGTTATTATAGAAGTACAATTCTTGGAAATATAACAAATGGTGATTTTAAAGAATCCATGAAACAAAATCTTTCAAACTATTTAGGTTCTGGCGGACTAGGTACTGATGCAGCAAATCTTGCAAGTGGAGCAAGTACAAGTATAGCAGACAGATATACAAACAACTTTGCTAGTGGTGGATGGAGTGGATGGCTAGCTTTTACACAATATCCACAAAACAATTATTTGGGATATACCCTTAAAACCACTGAGTATGTGGCAAACAAACAAAATACTCAAGCTGAAAATACCAAACAAGAATTAGCTCAAAATAATGGATTCTTATCTCAGAAAAAGTGTGTAAAATTTGGTGTAACAGGAAAAGCAGCTCTGGAAAATACCGAAAAAGCACAAGCGCAAGCTTCTTTAGCAAGCAAGTTAACAATTAGAAACACTGTGCAAAGCGAGATGTATAAAGCATGTAAAGATTTAACATCACCAGCATGTGAAACATTAAACATAAAATTCCAAGATGTTGATAATAACTATCGCTTGGCATTTGATGCATATGCAGCTAAATATGAAAAAACAGATGGAGCAGTACAAGGACAAGATAACAAAGAATGTACACAATGGGAAACGGTAACACCAGGAAGTATTATTTTAGGTAAAGTAAATACATATTTAAATTCCGAAGTTAGACAACTAGAACTAGTAAACGGGGTAAATGGTTTTCTTGCTGGAATATTTGACTCACTTATAACAACACTTAGAAATGAGGGACTTCAAAGCTTGTCTTCCATTGATACATCAAAAGGTGGAGATAGTTATAATAGTGTCTTGGAAACAGACCCAGCAACAGGAGAAGTAACTATGTCAAGTGGATACACAGATAAGTCTGTTGATCTTACAAGAGACCTTGGAAACACCTTTATACACGAAGAACCTGAATCAAAGTTTGTTGACTTGGGAGATTGGGATGCAAAAAACAATGTTCCAAAATTATACCCAAATATCGGACCTACTAATACAACATCTCAAATCACTACTTCAAATCTTTATTTTACAGTATCAGTGCCTGGAAACACTAAACTAATACTAGAAGGGTATAATGGTTGGGCTAAAGGAGATAGGGCTTTCTTTGATGGAACAAAGTGGCAAAATTGGAAAAAAGACACTGCTGATAAAAATGGCGTAATAACAAAAACCTCTCCTATTAAAAATCCAGGAATTTTGCAGACCCAAAAAGATTACATAGTAGCATCAAAAGAAATACTTTCAATGCTACCAAGCGTTATGCCAGCAATTGGTGAGCTAGACTATTGTATCCCTGGTCCAAACCCTGGATGGCAATCAAACACAGGGGAGGCAGCTGATGCTTTTATCGAATATTCATCTGGATTATCTATGAACTATAATCCTGCTGGTGGTTTTCTAGGAAGCAGAGCATCTGTAGAAATAACTTCACCAGATATAAACTCTCAATCATATACTAATTTTAAGAATATATTCAATAAGAGCAGCTCAAATTTATGGAAGTCTGTTATGCAAACATACCCCATGAGTTCTATAATATATGCAACAAGAATGAGAGATCTCTGGAAAGGAAAAAGTTGGGGAGGTTACGACAAAAAAGAACAAGCGATGTCTCTCGTTACTGATATTAAAACAAAGCTATCAAACGATCTAGAATTATTTAGAACGAAATACAACAAAGCCATAAATGATATATATGGGCCAAATAGCCTTATGCAAAAAGAATATATCGAAAGCGAAGCTAGTTACGATTTAATACCAAACCCTAGTTATTTAAAGATGTCTCAAGAGGGACTAAATATAACAAAAGACATAGTAGCTTACGATGATAAAGTTACCGAGCTTGATACCAAATACAGAAGTGACATAATTGATGCCAATACAAATATAAAAAAGTTGGAAATTATAAAAGACCAAGTAAGTGAAATAATTTTAGCGGCTCAAAAAAGAAGAAACGAAAAGCGTATTGAAATTATTAAAAAATATAACTCAGACAACAATACAAACATAACCGAAAAACAATATTATGCATGTGCTAAAGAAGAACTTGTATCTTTTTATGAGGACACAAGTATTATCAATAAATTCAACGGAGGCGCAGAAAGATGTAGTGACGGAATAGATAATGATCTTAATGGTAAAATAGATGGAGACGATCCTGCTTGTAAGAAAATTGACCCATGTACAATTGGTTCAGAAGATCCTAGTTGTCCTAAAGATAATTACGATTTTGTTCAACCAGTCTATGATACAGAGGGATTAATGGAGACAACAGGGAGTGAAGGAGAGCAAAGGTAAATTAAAATAATAATTATTAAATTTATGGAAAATAACCCTAAAAAAAGTAAAGCATTCATCATAACATTCATATTGATTCTACTACTTTTGATAGCAGGTTATTATCTATTCAAAAATAGAGAGAATTTATTTGGAACAAAAGGTTCTCTTTCTACTAGTAAAATATTTGCGCCTCTCTTAGGGACGTCAAAAAGCAAAGATTTAAAAACAATAGAAGACCCTAATGCAACAAAAGTGACAGACACAGGAAGTAATACAGTAGTTACTCCAGCAAAAAAAACAGGCACAGTAATAACAGATGCCAGTGGAAACAAACTGGTGCTAGCCGAAGCAGGAGAAATGCTTAAAAAGGGAGACGTCTTATACATAGCAAGTTTCAATGCAAACAACCAACCAATAGTGATGAAGGCAATAGCAAACGACAGAGCTAAGTCTCTAGTATTTGGAGTAGCAGCAGAAGATATGGATAAGGGTGAATTAGGAACTGTGATAATAGAAGGAATACTAACAGGAATTACTACAAATAAAAAAGAGGGAACTGTGTGGGCAGTAAACAACACACTATATCTAAGTGATAAAATTTATGGAGGAATGACAAAAAATTCTCCAGTTACTCCATCTTTCTCTGTACCAGTAGCTAGTGTCTTAAAAGTTGATGCTATCAACGGATCAATAAAAATAGGAAATATCGCAAACAATAAAAGCATAAGTGCAAAAGATAGATCAAATTTAAATAGCTACAATTCAAACTTACTAACAAATTCAATTGGTGATATTCAGGATTATTGGAATTCTATTTTTGGAGATGGTACATACGGAGGCTATAACTACGTTGGCTCTAATTACAATAATGGAGTACCTCCAATAAACCCAATAACAGGACCTGGAACAGTAACAGGACCAAATGCAAATACATGTGGAAATGGTGCAGACAACCCTACTCTATGTACAACAAAGAATGGAGCTTGCTTAAACAAGGCAACCAATCCACCAACATGTACAATAATAGTCACAACTATCGCTGATAATTCTTGTAAAATATTAGACGAAAATCCACTTACATATACAGTAAACGAACAAAGACAGTTGGATGAGCTTTTGCGTAAATTTTATTTAATATCTTCAACACTAAAAACTAAATCTGACCTGGCTTTAGTTTATAGAGAATTGGATGAGTATAAAGCATTAGTAGATCAAGTCAAAAATATAACTACTCAATGCTACAAACAAATAGATGAAGACCCTAGCTACACAGGACCAAAAACAAGATTTGGTAACCCATGGTTTAAATATACAGACAGAGGGTCCTACTTGCCTTCAACAACAGAGATAACTTCATCGTGTAAATATTGCGAACCAAATGATATGGGTAGTAGTTATTATTGCACCGGAGACGCAGCAGATTCATCTATTCCATACTGTGAACCAGACGGAAAAGAGAGAAGGGCTAGTGGTAATTATTCTAGATACTACAATGCTTTTGGTGTGTCTGCGTTTGGAGCAACTGTTTATGCTAAAAATGGAGGAAACCCACTGTCGGGGTGGCAAAAAGCAGCTCTTACAGCTATAAATCCACTCTATGGAGGATTGTCATGGTTGTGGAAGACTAAATATTTTAATCCAGGACCAACAGTACAAAAAACAGATCTCCAAGATTATGAATTAATTTTAAATGTTTGGTAATTTTGAATTAATAAAAAATTAATTAAGAATCTGGTGAAAAGTTTGGTATAATAATTATGTGTAGTATGCAGAAAGTGGTAAGTATGAAACAAAATAAAAAGTGAAAAAAGTTTTATCTTCTATCTTAATATCGTTTGTTATCTTCGCGAATCTACTCGCGCCCTTTAGTGTTGGATGGGGAGAAAATGGAATTAAAATAAATACTAAAATAGCAGGTGCTGAGGTAATAAATGATTGGTTTTACACAAAACAAACACAAGCTGGAGACTTTCCATCAGAAAAAAATTTATCATACGAGGATTGTACCAAACAGAGAGATGCAGATAAATTAAAATTTACAGGAACAGGTAGTAATTTTACAATATGTACGTCTGTTTCTGGTCAAGTTGCACCGGGTGGAACAGTAGTACCAGAAGCAGACCCAAGTGCTACTGATTATTATTTTACAATAACAACAGGGAGAACTGATCCTGTTGATTCTAGTCCAACAACATTGGAAAAATGTAACGAGGAAAGATCAACAATGATAACACAAATTGGATCTAGCTCTTCAATTAGTGAATGTAAATCCCAGAAAGTAATACAACAAGTGGTAGATAATGCCCAAACAGAACAGGACAAAGACAAAGTACCTGGTACTAGTTATAAGATGCCAGCATGTAGCTTGAATCCATTTTGGTCTAACGGAACAGTTATGGGGTGTATTGGTCAAGCCTTCTACTATGTACTTTTTGTCCCTACTTCATATTTGTTTGCTTTGGCTGGAACTTTTTTTGATAGTACTTTTGCATACTCAGTTCAAGACACTTCTTATCGCTCAACATTTGTAGTCCAAGGATGGGGACTAGTAAGAGATTTCTGTAATATTTTTTTCATATTTATACTTTTATATGTAGCTATTTCTACAATATTAGACGTTCATAATTTCAATACAAAAGGAACAATTATTAATGTTGTTGTCATTGGATTATTTATAAACTTTAGTCTTTTTGCAACTCAGGTAATTATCGATGCCTCAAACATAACAGCAAGGGTTTTCTATAATTCAGACGCTATAAAACTAACCGAAAAGGGAGTAGACGGAGCTGCTACTGCTTTTACAACAGCAGGAGAGGGTGGTGTTATTCCGATGTCTGAAGCCCTTGTAAACAAAGTAAACCCACAAAATTTAATATTGCATGCAGAAAAAATAAATGAAATTCCAGACAAAGGTGGCTCATCTACTACAGACAAAAACAAAGACAATATGGACGTAAGTACATTTATTTTAGTTGTTTTAATGGCTTCAGCTGTAAACATAGTAGGATTTACTGTATTTCTTTCTGTTGGAATGATTTTTATTGTACGTGTTATAGGACTATGGGTTGCCATGATACTTGCACCACTAGCATTCTTTACTTATATACTTCCTGAAAAAATGGGGGGTATTAAAATGATTGGATGGAAAAACTGGTGGCCAGAAACACTTTCCATGGCATTTCTAGCGCCAATATTTATGTTCTTTATGTATATAATCCTCAAATTCCTAGAAATGGATTTGATATCTGATGCTACAAATAGAAGTGTGACGGACGTTTCAAGCGGGCTTGGTTATTTTGTAGCAACTCTTATACCTTTTGCATTCATTATGATACTGATGATGAAAGCCAAGGGAATTGCAAAAAATATGGCAGGAGAGATGGGAGAAATGGCATCAAAAGCTGGAGCCACAATTGGAGGCATGGCTCTTGGTGGAGCTGTTGGTATTGGAGCTGTGGCAATGAGAGGTACAGTTGGAAGACTAGGTAACGCCATTGCAAACTCAGAAACACTAAAGAAATATGAGGCTAAAGGTGGACTAGGAGGTAAGGCCCTAAGAAATATTGGTGCAAAAGCAGGATCAGGAAGCTTCGATGTACGAGCAACAAAGCTTGGAGGCATGGCGGGGTCTGGTCTTGGTGTAAATATGGGTAAAGCAAAGGAAGGTGGATTCAAGAAGATTCGTGCTGACAAGATGGCACAAAGAACAAAGAGAGCAGAAGAACTAAAACTTGGACCAGATTCAAAAGAAAAAATAGCAGAGAGAAAAGCTCAAGCAGACCTAAAGAGACTAGAAAATGAACACAATACTGATATAGAGGCAACAGAAGCAGGTGTTGCGGTTGCAAGACAGGAATCAATAGATGCAGCAAGAAGAAGATCAAACATTGATAAGAGTGATTCTGTTAGATTTGCAGCAGCAGCAAAAGAAGCACAAGAAAAAGAAGCAGTCTTAGATGCAAAGACGGCAGAACTTAAGGCTATGAAAACAGGAGGGATCGCGATAAAGAAAGACAAAGATGGTAATGAAGTTGAAAATAAAAATAATGATGGAACATTTAAATACCGCACAACTACAGGAAATATAACAAAGAAGGATCACGACGAAATAATCAAAAAGGAAAATGGTTCAATTGCAAAAAGAGATGAATCTAAAACAAAAGCTGATGATACAAAGAGTCATGCCAATACAATTAAAAACGATGCAGCAAGCACTCTAACAAGCGAGCTATCAAAAATTGACAGAGAAGAGGCAGAGGCCAAGAAAAACATGGACGAAACGGCAAGAGTGGCTGAGGAAGCCAAAAAAGCTGCGAACGAAGCTGAGACAAAAGCAAATGGAATATTTGCAACAGCAGCAGATAAAACTGCAGCAGTTGAAACAAAAAAGATGGCGAATGATGCATCAATTGCAGCATCCGAAGCAGCAAATAAATATAATTCAAGTACCGCCACAAAAGATAAAGAAACCGCAAAGAATAAAGCAAAAGAAACAATTGACGCAGCCGAAGCAAGTATTACTAGTGCTGAAGCTGAATTAAGTGCAGCTGAAGCTGAAGTTATAAAAGCTTCGACTGAAGCATCAGCAGCTAAAGCATCAGCAGCAAGAGAAGGAGGATTTGGAAGATCTATTAATGAAGTAAAATTTGAAGACATCAAACACGCTCACCATGCAGTCCACCATGAAGACAATGCAAGAATGAGTCGATATGCAAAACATATACAGAGTGATAGTAATAAGGTTATTAATATGATATTCAGTGGAGGACAACACAGTTCTCATGGAGCTGATGAATCAGCTGACAACATAAGAATGGGAATTAAAACAGAGAGTAGTGGGGGTGGAGGTCATGGAGGTGGAGGGGGTCATACACCACCAGCATCAAAACCATCAGGTGGAGGAGGAGCAAAAGCAGCTCCAGCAGCAGGTGGTCACGGTGGAGGTCATTAATTTAAATATATGGAAGAACAATTAAAACAAAAAATGAATGAGGAAATAGCAAAACTACCGAAGAATAATCAGGAGGCTATTAACTCACTCGACTGGTACAAAATCGTTGAGGAAGTAGGCCAAAAACATTATCTTATTGAAAGTGAAATATTTGACCTAAAAACCGAAACCGGCTTAGTTTTGATTGGTCTTGTTGAAGGACTAAACTTATATACTCTAAATATTGAAAATAATATTGGAACCAGCTATGAAGAAGCCATAAAAATAACTGAAGATATATTTGATAAAATATTTGCTCCAGTAGCAAGAATGATAGAAATATCTGTGAAGAACAAAATGAAAACACAAAGTTCAAAGTGGAATCAGTCGGTTAACTTTATAATTTCTGGAGGAGATTACTCTAGTTTTGTAGATAATTAAAATGGAAAACAATATAGACTTATTACAAATAGATATAGCCAAGGCAAGAGAAGAGCTTTCTCAGGAAAGCAGAAACTCTATCGATTCTGTTAACTGGAGACAGATTATTCTTGGTATGAACAATAAGTTTAGTACAGAGCAATTAGAAACCCTTGAAACAGAAACAGAGTTACTTTTATGTGGTCTTGTAGAAACAGAAGACTATCCTTTAGAGTTAGAAACAAGAATGAAAATTTCTAAAAGCGAAGTTTCTAATTTAATAAATGAATTAGATTTACAAATCTTCAAAAAAATACAAGAAGAATTAGTAAAAAGAATAAGTGAAAATGAAAAGGTTATACAAAATGACAAACCATTAGTATTTGATCCAACATTTGCAGGTGTTCCTAAAAACACACAAGAGGGGATAGCTCGTTCAGACTGGAAAGAAAATCTTTACAAAATAGGGCAAAAATACAATCTATCTATTGATAAGATGGGCCTTTTAGAAGAAACAACTGCAAGTGTATTTAAGGGGGTTCTAGCTAGATCTCAGTATGAAAACGAGATAAGAAATAAAGTAAACCCGCCAGAAGATAAAATTAAAGATTTAATATCTGAAATAAACGAAGTTGTTTTCCAAAACATAAAAGATTCAATGAAGATTGATCGTCCTACAAAAAATAATATGTCGGTACCGCTGCCTCCATACAAGAATGAAATTAGGAATGAAGAATTAATAATTAAGAATGAAAAAAACGACATATCTATAGATAAAACAGGGGTAGATACTGAAACAAACAAAGATACCATAACGATAGATATTCCAAAATTAGAAATCAAAAATGATTTAGTTAGAACAACTGAAGAGGTAGATATTTATAGAGAGCACGGGATAGAAATTATGGATGATGCAGAAAAAATTCCAGAAGTAAAAAAAGCTGAAAAACCTCAAATAAACATTATTTCTGAAAAAATGTTTAAAAACACAGCCAGTCCAACTATTGTAACAGATTATTCTATTCCAAAAATAAATACTCAAACACAATCTTTCAATAGAGTACAAGGGGGATCTTCGGTAAATCCACACGATCCTTACCACGAACAAATATAAAGGTAGTAAGTAGTCAGTAGAAAGCAGAGGAAAAAGGATGGAAGAAAACAAAAATAAAATTAATTCATTTACTTCTTTATTTGCATGGCAAGAAGCCCACAAGCTCACTCTTTTAATTTACAAGACGGTCTTACTGTTTCCAGAATACGAAAAATTTGGTTTATCTAGTCAAGCACGAAGAGCTGTTGCTTCTATATCAGCTAACATAGCAGAGGGATTTGGAAGACCTACACAAAAAGATAAAATCCATTTTTATTACATAGCCAATGGATCACTAACAGAAATACAAAATCACATTATTGTCGCGAAAGATTTACAATATATAAGTAATAATGATTTTGAAAACATATACAAACAAACAATAATTACTAGCAAACTTATCCACGGTCTGATAAAATCAATATATAGCAAATTATAATTTTATTTACCACACTATATTAACCTAATACATACTACTTTCTACTTACTACATATATATGCAATTTAAAGTACCACAATTTATAGATATAGAAGATAAAATATTTGGTCCTTTTACCTTTCATGAGTTTGCATATCTAGTAGGAGGGGCAGGGATAATATATGTCTTATATAAGGCTCTACCTCTTTGGATAAGCATCTTCTTAATACTACCAATAGCAGGACTTACTATTTGCCTAGTTTTCGTAAAAATAAATACTAAGCCTTTTATATATTATATGGAAGCTTCTTTTACTTATTTTATTTCTAGTAAGCTTTACATATGGAAACAAAGATTGGTCAAAAAGGGGGACAAGCAAGATGAAGATATTTCTATGCCAACTTCAGTTTCAAATGTTCCGATGCTTTCAGAAAATAGACTAAAAGACCTATCTTGGAGTTTAGATATTCAAGACAGAAACGACAACAAAACAAATATATTAAATAAATAAAGTTGTACTTGTTTGTGGATTATTTTAAATAATAAAAAAAATTATAATATTCTACTTTATACTTACGACATGATATAATAAATTTATGGCAATTGATGCAAAAGCAGCACAAGATTTCGTTCCAATAAAAGAAGTACGTAACGGAATAATAATATTGAAGGATGGGGGACTTCGAGCTGTCTTGATTGCATCTTCTATAAACCTTTCTCTTAAATCTTCAGATGAACAAGTCGCTATCATAAACCAATTTCAATCTTTTTTAAATGGTTTAGACTTTCCAACTCAAATAGTTGTTCAATCACGAAGGCTAGATATAAGACCATATCTTTTGATGCTAGAAAACAGATTAAAAGAACAAACAGAACCTCTTTTAAAAATACAAACAAAAGAATATATTGATTTTATAAGATCATTCACTGATGAAGTAAACATAATGACAAAAACATTCTTTGTGGTTGTTCCGTATAGTTCTGGTGTTTTGAAATCAAAGAATGGAATGATAGATAGCTTCCTAGGGGGAGGAGCACCAAAAAAACAGATTGATGACACAAAAAAAGCTATGGACCTAGCCTCTTTTGAAGAAAAACGTAGCCAACTTGAACAAAGAACAAATGTTATAATAAGTGGACTAAGTGGAATAGGAATAAGAAGTAGTGTTCTAAAAACAGACGAGGTGGTAGAACTATTTTATAAAACATTCAATCCTGGTGATATAAGTCAGGGAATTAAACTACAATAATATGGGAATATTTTCATCAATGTTTAAGAGTGGAAACAATTCAAAAACACAAAATGCAAACATTGTGCCTGTTTTACCAACAGAGATATATAAAGCGGCAACCCTAGAGCTTCAAGACGTGATAGCCCCTTCCGCTCTTCAAATAACACCAAAAGGTATAAATCTTGGGGATAAAATAGCAAGAACATTCTTTGTTATATCTTATCCTAGATACCTAACAGACAATTGGTTTTCTCCAATAGTAAATCTTGATAAGGTTTTTGATGTATCAATATTTATACACCCAATAGAAACAGCTGAAATACTTCGATCTTTTCAAAAAAAGGTTGCTGAAGTTCAGAGTCAAATATCAATACGTGAATCAAAAGGTTTAGTTCGTGATCCAATGCTTGATACTGCATACCAAGACCTTGAGAATTTAAGAGATAACCTTATGCAGGCTCAAGAAAAGATGTTTGATGTTGGTCTATATATAACAGTTTATGCCGACAACGAAAATGACTTATTTAAAATAGAGAGTGAAATCAAGTCTCTACTAGAATCAAAATTAGTTTATCTAAAACCAGCACTATTCCAACAGGACGAAGGATTTAAAAGTGTTATACCACTTGGAATGGATGTCT
>Ga0302288_1002011_pt1 | contig 12301 bp, 7 predicted proteins | sample III_Fen_N1_1_FD_194549 | JGI IMG/M metagenome (GOLD analysis project Ga0302288, IMG submission 194549) | Peat permafrost microbial communities from Stordalen Mire near Abisko, Sweden - III_Fen_N1_1 | ecosystem: Environmental > Terrestrial > Soil > Wetlands > Permafrost | place: Sweden: Abisko...
GCGTTCCGTAAGTGATAAAAAAGTATATGTTGTGGGCGATAATATGTTTTATGTTGCTCCAGGCGAAGCAAATGCTGTTCCACAAATGGTGGAGAATTGCGAACAAAGTGCCCATACAGCGGCAGTTAATCTAAGTACTGAAATAATTGGCAGCGGAAAAATGCATCCCTACAAACCGGTTTTTCATGGAGTTATGGTAAGTATTGGAAGTGGAGACGGGGTAGCAAGTATTGCACTTAAGGGACACAACTTGAGCCTATCCGGCTTTTTTGCTATAGCAGCAAAACATTTTATAAATGTTATTTATTTTATACAGGTACTGGGCTGGAATAAGGTTTATCAGTATCTTGCGGATGAGATTTTTGGCATAAGAAACTGCAGAAGCCTTGTAGGAGGACATTTTTCAAACAGGACACCAAATTTTTTAAGCGTGCCTTTACGAATTTGGATAGGAATTGTCTGGCTTATGACGGGCCTGAATGGAACAGATACTTTCTTCTATTCTGTTCACAATCAGGTGTATCATGCTATTACCATTATCATTGGTCTAATGCTGATTGGCGGATTGTTTACAACCCTGGCGGCGTGGACATCTTTTGTGCTTCAAATAATATTTATGGTTATGACAAAGGCAGATATTGGAAATGCATGGATGATGATTTCCACTTTTGCGATTTTATTTGGCGCAGGAAAAGTAATGGCACTGGACTATTATGTTATGCCATATCTGAACAAATGGTGGAAAAAACTGCCTTTTATCAGTAAGTGGTATCTATATCAGGACTAAATGAATAGCAGGATCAGATTAATTTGCCATAATTAATGGATCAGAAAAAATATTTATCCTATATCAAAATATAAAGAAAACGGAAGAAAAAGCCTATGAATTCCATGGAAGAACTACTTAAGGATTGCGCAGGATTTTTACAGGAGGTTACGCTGTTATCTTCTCAGTGGATACAGCAACTGGAAACGGAAAGTACAAGAGATCTTGTCAATTACCATCCATTAAACTCCGGTCATATGCTAAGACCATTATTAGTTTACATAACATCATCTGCTTTTGGGGAAAAAATATCTTTAGAATGTAAACAGAAGCTTGTATATTTTGCTGTATCTGTGGAACTAATGCACAATGCAAGTCTGCTTCATGATGATTTAATTGATGAAGAAGAAATAAGGCGTGGTAAAAAAAGTCTTTTTAAAGAATATGGTTTAAAAAACGCGTTACTTGCAGGTAATATTTTTTATATCAAAGCCATTGAAATAAGCAACCATTATCTTGAAAGCAGACAGACTGCTGATTTACTTCGTTCTGCACTATCCATGTGCGAAGGAGAAGTTTTTCAGGCACAGTATGAAAACAAACAGATACCGGAACTTGATTACAATCAGATAATCCGATATAAAACAGGTAGCCTCACAGCTCTTGCCTGCAGGCAGGCGGCCGCAATTGTGGGAGGAGACGAGAAAACAGTGGAACTTTTTGGAAAGCTGGGAGAAGAAATTGGTGTTATGTATCAATTGAGAGATGACAGAAAAGATCAGGATGTTAATCTGGAATCACAAATTGCCTATAATGACAGAATTGATTCCAGTGATGAAAAAATCCTATTTATTATGGAGGAACTTTCCAAAACACAGAAACTTGATCAGTTTAAGGAGATTATTGCCTACTTTAAAAAAAGTTAGGAAAATATTAGAAAAGAAGGGAAAATGCATATGGATATTTTAGTTCTTTCCAGAATACAATTTGCAGTTACTACGATTTTTCACTTTTTATTTGTGCCCCTTACTATCGGATTATCAGTCTACGTAGCCGTATTTGAAACCATCGGTTATATAAAAAAAGAGGTAACATACAATAAACTGGCTGGATTTTTTGGCAAGTTGTTTATCATTAATTATGCTATTGGTGTTGTGACCGGTATTGTTCAGGAATTTGAATTTGGTATGAACTGGTCAGGTTATGCCCGCTTTGTAGGAGATGTTTTTGGAGCACCACTTGCTATTGAAGCACTTTCTGCATTTTTTCTGGAATCCACATTTTTGGGAGTATGGATATTCGGAAAGAACCGTCTGCCAAAAAAAATCCAGGTTATGAGTATCTGGTTAGTGGCAATTGCAAGTAATATTTCCGCCTATTGGATATTGGTTGCAAACTCTTTTATGCAGGAGCCTACCGGATATGAAATCAAAGATGGCAGAGCAGTAATGACTGATTTTTTTGCCTTAATATTCAATAAACATGTGGCACTTCAGTTTTTCCATACCTTTATGGCAGCAATTGTTACAGCAGCCTGCTTTGTGATTGGAATCAGTGCCTATAAAATACTGAAACAAAAGGAAATTAATACCTTTATACCTGCTTTTAAAATCGGAGTAGTAACCTGCATTATCGGAGTCCTTGGAGTTGCAATGGCAGGTGATATGCAGGGAAAATATCTGGTTATTAACCAGCCAATGAAGATGGCAGCCGTTGAAGCCTTGTGGGATACAGAGAAATCGGCTGATTTCAGTATTATCGCAGGCATTGATGAAAAAAATGAAGAGAAAAATTTTAGTTTAGAGGTACCAGGACTTTTAAGCTTTTTAGCTTATGGGAATTTTGATTCTGAAGTTCAGGGTATCAAAGACCTTCAGAAAGAATATGAAGCAACCTATGGGGAGGGAAATTATATTCCACCGGTAACGATAACTTTTTGGAGTTTCCGTTTTATGATAGGTTTGGCAGGATTAATGATTCTTATTTGTCTACTGGCAGTTTTAAAAATGAAAAACAATAAATTTATCAGTACAAAATGGCTTTTAATACTTTCTATATGTCTTATCCCAATGCCATTTATTTCCAATTCCTGTGGCTGGGTGGTGACAGAAGTTGGAAGGCAGCCCTGGATCGTATATAAACTTTTAACAGTAGATCAGGCTGTATCAAAAAGTGTAAGCAGCGGATGGGTACTGGTAAGCTTGATTGGATTTATATTGATCTATAGTTTTACTTCAGTTATCACAATCGGACTAATGATAAAAACGGCCAAAAAAGAAGCTTAAACTTAAGTAAGAAGTTTAAATAAAAAATTAAAGAGGATATCCAAGGCGCGATGCGTCATTAGGGAGGTAAATATGGATTTAAATATACTATGGTTTATATTAATTGCTACCCTGTTCTGTGTATATTTTTTCCTGGATGGAATGGATTTTGGAATTGGTATGATGGTTCCATTTCTGGGGAAAACTGATAAATTAAACCGAAAAATGATTTATGCAATAGGTCCCACCTGGGGAGCAAGTGAAGTATGGTTACTGACTGCCGGAGGAGCTATGTTTGCAGCTTTTCCAGGCTGGTATGCAACGATGTTCAGTGGGTTCTATCCTGCATTATTTTTATTATTATTTGCCCTTATTGTAAGAGGAATCAGTATCGAATTTCGTGGAAAAACTACTTCTGCCAATTCAAAAAAAGCATATAATACAGGAATTGGTTTTGGAAATTTTCTGGCACCTTTGCTGTTAGTAGTTGCTATTGCATGTCTTCTTAGAGGGGTTCCCATAGATGAATCACAAGAATATACAGGTACTTTATTTTCGCTGTTTTCACCTTTTACCCTGTTTGCAGGAATTACAGGGATTGCGTATTTTATCTATCATGGAGCAGTTGTTCTTTGCTTAAAACTTTCAGATGAAATAAAGGAAACCAGGGAGATAGGGAAAAAGGCAGGGCTTATCACAATAATCTTATTACTGGTGACCACTGTATTTTCAGCATTGGAAACAGATATTTTCAAAAAACCCGTTTCCATAGTTGCAGCAATCGTAATGTTAATCCTTATAATACTTTCTTATCTGAGCTTTTTAAAGAAAGTTGGAAAAATCACCGTGATACTGAACGCTTTGTTTACGGTATCAGTTATCGTTACCGTGTTTTCGGCAATGTTTCCAAGAGTTATGGTGTCTGATACCAGTGATGAGTATAGTCTGACTATATATAACATAGCTTCAGGAAATTATACATTGACTGTAATTAGCGTTGTTACGTTAACCTTACTTCCTATCGTAATAGGATATACTCTTTGGACCCACTACATATTTTCAAAGAAACTAAACGAAGACATTGAATATTAGTCAGAAAAGATATTTGGAGGTATGATGCCGGATAAAAGACTGCTGAAAGAAGTTATAAAGAATAGAATGTATCTGACGGCGATGTCAGTTTATGGCGTCTTTCTGTTCTTCTTTTCTTTCCTGACCGCATTTTTTATATCCGATATTGTGAATTTGATTTTTATAAAAAAAGAAAAATTAAGTGAAACATATATTATGTTTTTATATTTGTCATTGGTCCTTGTTTTAAAAACAATTTTTATCTTTTTTGTGGAACGATATTTTAAGATGACTGCAGCCAGTCTGAAAAATAAAATATTAGTGAAAGCAATGGATGACATGTTAAAACAAGGTCCAGTACTAACGAAAGGACAGGCTTCAGGAGGCATTGTTACTTCATGGTCAGAGGCAGCGGATCACATAGAACCCTTCTATGGTGAATATTTACCGCAGTTTTTTTCCCTGATGATAACCGTGCCTCTTTTGTTGGTTACAGCATTCGCCTATGATTTTATTTCTGCCTGTATTATGCTGGTTACCGGCCCCTTGCTCCCATTTTTTCTCTCTCTGATAGGGATACAGTCAAAAGAAGCCAATAAAAAAAGGCTGGCAGGGCTGGCAGAATTAGGCGACAGCATGTTGGATTTTCTCAGTGGTATACGTACTTTGAAATTATTTAATGGAGAAAAAGAATACCGAAATGTAATTATAAAAAACAGTGAAGCATTCAGGGAAAGAACCATGCAGGTTCTGAAAATTGCCTTTTTATCAGCTTTTGTGCTGGAATTTGCGGCTACAATCAGCACTGCCATGATAGCAGTTTCCCTGGGAATAAGGTTGCTGTATGAAAAAAACGACTTTCGAACGGCTTTTTTTATACTATTGTTAACACCGGATTATTATATGGCTATCCGGAAATTTGGTGCTAAATTTCATACAGCAATGGGAGCAAAAGCGGCAGCAGATGTCCTTTATAAAAATTCCCAGATTGAAGAACCTGGAAATGTAATTAATAAGAGTGAGGTAAGTAATAAGAATGAAATAAGTGATAAGAGAGATTCTTGCGATGTAAAAGAAACAGGTACGGAGTTTCCCTTTGATAAAAATAGTTCCATTGATATTCAATTAAAAAACATTACCTTTCAGTATAAAGAAAATAATGTAAATGCATTAAACAATCTTTCCATGAAAATAGAACATAATAATATCACCGCCATAGTAGGAAAAAGCGGAGCAGGAAAAAGCACGCTTGCGTATTTGCTGATGCGGTTTATAAATAGTAGCGGTGAGCTTTACTTTAACCAACTGGAAGTAAGCCTTATTCACCCTAAACTAATACGTGAACTTATTGCCTATATTCCTCAAAAACCACATATTTTCCATGACACATTAAGAAACAATCTCTTACATGCAAGGAAGGGCGCTACCAATGGCGACATTGAGTCGGCTTTAGAAAAAGCTTCACTGAAAGAATTTGCCGAGGCTTTACCAGAGGGTCTGGATACTGTTCTAACTGAAGTTGGAACCAATATCAGCGTGGGAGAAGCCCAGCGTCTTGCTTTTGCCAGAGCATATTTAAAAGATTGTCCCATTATTATTATGGATGAAATTACTTCCGCTTTGGACCAGGAAAACGAGAAATTACTAGAGCAGACGTTTACAAGTCTGGCAAAAAATAAAACTGTCCTGATTATTGCCCATAGACTTGAAACGGTTAAAAAAGCTGATGTGATCTATATTTTAGACAAAGGAAGTATTATAGAAACCGGAAATCACGAAAGTCTCCTGTCTGGTAACGGAATCTACAAGGAACTTGTAGATGTATGGGAGGGAACAAATTGAAAAAACTTATTCAATATGCTGGTTTTGTAATTAAAAAAAGACCTTCCGGATTTCTTGCAAGTTGTTTTCTGTACCTGTTAAATCTACTGTTTGCAGCAGGTTTATATGCCATGGCTTCTTTGATTATTTCATTGTCAGCCCTGCATCCTACTTATGACAATCTAATGATTCCTGTAGTCTGTGTTAGAATGTTTGGACTGGGTAGAGCAGTTTTAAGTTATGGGGAACGATATTTTTCCCATGATAATACCTTTCATATTTTAAAAGACCTGAGATTAAAGTTATATGACGCCATGGTACCTGTACTGCCGGATTATGAAACCAGAAGATCAGAAAATTTATCAAAGTTCATAGCAGATGTTGAACTTTTACAAGAGGGAATTTTAAGATTAATATATCCCTTTGCGTCCTCTTTGCTGATCATGGTGATAGGAACTCTGATAGCATACTGGATTCATCCGGTCCTTTCTATTATATTTGTAGGTTTGTTTGTGGTAAATTACTATATTTTTCCGGGAATTATGTTTTATCTGAATGATAAGAAAAAAAATACAATTGACTATGACAAACAAAAGTTATACCAGGAAATGCTGGAAGTAAAAGAGGGTATTAATGAAATCACCTCCGATGGAAGAGAAGATGACTGGTTAAAAAAAATACAGGACCAGCTTTCCCAAATGAATGGAACCTTATCAGGATACCAGAGCAGTATTGCTTTTTGCGAAGCCATGATTACTTTTTTACAGGGAGCTTCCGTTATTTTTATTCTGTTTACAGCAACATATTTAACCTCGAGGGGTGAACTAAAAGGTATTTATCTGGCGGCTGGAACGCTGGCATTGGCAACCATTGTAAATGATGGAATTTTATCCAGCCAGACCTATATAAAGTTTATTGGGCTTAGGAGAGCGGTAAATACTATTTTTGAAGTAAAAAGCAGTCAGAATAAAAAGGAAGCAGAAAGGTATCTAATGCCAGCTGATTCATCAGATGCTGAGATAGAGAAAGTCCTTAAGATAAGCAATTTAAGCTGGGGATATAAAAATTCAAAAGTACTATTTCATAATCTTAGTTTTGAGGTTAAAAAAGGATCCATCGTTGCAGTTGTTGGAAAAAGTGGCTGTGGAAAGTCCTCGCTGGTAAATCTGATTCTTGGTTTTCTAAAACCTACAGAAGGTAAAATAGTATTAGGGAGCAAAGATTTAAGCAGAACGGCAGAGAGTGAGAGACTAAAACTGTTTTCGGTAGTGGATCAGACCCCGTTTTTCTTTCACCAGACTATTTTTGAAAATTTAAAGCTGGCAGACTCTGAGGCTGATGAGGCAAGGATGATTGAAGTTTTAAAATCTGTAAAATTAGATCAATTGATTCTGAACTCTAAACTGGGTCTTCATACGCTGGTTTACGAATGGGGCAGTAATTTCTCGGGAGGGGAACTCCAAAGGCTTGCAATTGCAAGAGCGTTGCTAAGAAAAGCAGAATTTTATATTTTTGATGAACCAACAGCCGGTCTGGATACTATGAATGAGAAAATCATTATGGATTTAATTTATGAGCTGTCAAAGGAACATGGAATCCTATTAGTTACCCACAGAATGAAAATGTTAGAACAAGTTAATTCTGTAATTTATATTTCTGATGATTAAAAGGATGGAATTACCCAGAGAACAGTAAATTAGTTGAAAAATTAATAATTAAATAAGATTTAAACCCAAGTGGAACTTTACTTTTTACCCAAAATTAGGTACGATATAAAAAACGAATAGGAAGAAGAGAATACTATGAAAAAAGTTAGCATTTTATTATTAGCTGTCATTTCTGTAGCAGGTATTATGACTGGCTGTGGAAACAAACAAGCCTCAGCAGCAGAACCTATCGAAATTGTATCAGATGGCGACCAGACCACTACAGATACTACCACGACAGACACCACAGATACATCGACAACAGAAGTGTCGCATGACGGAATGTATCAGAGCGAATTGACCAATGAGTGGATTTCAGATACTTTACAGAACCAGAGACCTATTGCAGCAATGGTAGACAATGAAAGTATAGCATTGCCACAGTATGGACTTACTCAGGCGGATGTGGTATATGAAATGACCAATAGCACTATGAATGGTGGAGTCACCAGATTTATGGTATTGGTTAAAGACTGGGAAAGCATTACACAGTTAGGAAATATCAGAAGTATAAGACCTACAAATCTTATGGTTGCACCTGAATGGAATGCTGTTATCTGCCATGACGGAGGTCCTTTTTATATTGATGACTATCTGAAAAATCCGTATATTGATCATTTTAGCGGAACTTTTTCCCGAGTATCCAATGGTAAATCAAGAGAATACACAGAATATATTGTAACTGGTGATTTAGACACAAACTTTACAGACACAGGATACAGCACTGAGTATAATAAATATTATAAGGGTGCACATTTTCAGTTTGCAGCTGACGAGACAACTACAGACCTGTCACAGAATAGTGATTCGGTGGAGGCCACACACGTAGATCTTCCATATCAGCATAATAAACCTTATTTAGATTACAATTCTGAAGACGGACTTTATTACTATTCAGAATATGGAGCTGCTAACACAGACCCTGCAAATGGAGATGCACAGCTTGCATTTAAGAACGTTATCCTTCAGAATACCACATATAAAGTATATGATGAGCACGGATATATGGTGTTTAACGTAATTGATAGTGGACGTTCAGGCTATTATATCACTGATGGAAAAGCAATTCCGGTTACCTGGAAAAAGACAGATGACGTAACTCCAACAAAATATTACGATGCAAGTGGAAATGAAATCGTCTTAAATACAGGAAAGACATACATTGCAATTATTCCTGATGATTTATGGGATGGGGTACTCTTAAAATAAAAGACGCCTGCAAAGGTAGTCAACTAATAATAAGGCGCCTGCAAAGGTATTCAGCTTATAACATTACCGCCATGTACACAATGTGCATGGCGGTTCTTTATATACGAAGGGGAGTTTTGCTTTATGCTTAAAAAAACAACCATTAATAAAAAAACAAATTCCATTACTTATTCCAGAGGATTGGACTTATATCGTGCAAACAGAGTGCAGCAATTTTCAGTGGAAAAAGTTGGAAATACAGATTATATCAGAGCAAAAGTAAAAGGGAGTGGACTCAATCTCTATGGGGTGAATGCAGCCTATAATTCTCTTACGGATACTATTAGCAGCACAGATTGTGAATGCCCAGCATATAGTACCTATAGTGGTATCTGTAAGCACTGCGTAGCAGTTTTATTGGAATATGTGGATGATGCAAAAAGAAATACAACAATTATCAATATAGAACAAAGAAAGAAGATGAATCCGGTATCAAGGCAGGAAATCAGAACACTGCCTCCTATCTGGCAAAATCAGGAACAGGCTACTTCCCCTGCCATAAAACAACTGCTTTCCAACCGTATTATGAAAAAAACGCTACCTTTGATACAGGATTCTACCTATGGGAAAGTAAATCTGGAACCTTTATTTTATTTTGATACCAATTCCATACAGGTGGAATTTAAAATTGGGGTATCCCATATGTATGTCCTTAAGGATATCTTCGAATTCAACAGTTCTTTTGAAAAAAATATCAATACATATTATGGACAAAAATTGCAATTCGTACATACGCTGGAAGCTTTTAATGAAAAATCCAGACCCTTGGTTCAATTTATTCGTAAATGGGTACAAAATAATAAAAGTAAATACATGCAAAAAACTTATCATGGCTATAGCTATGGTTTTACCCTGTCGAGACTACGGGAAATACCACTGACAGGCGGAGAAATGGAAGAATTTATAAGTGCCTTAAATGATAAAACCTTAATGGCCAATATTAATGGTACAGGAGAAAAATCCTGGCTTCTGACAGAGGAAGAACTTCCCTGGGAGATGCTAATTGCCAGAAAAGGAAAAGGCGTTGAAGTTAAAATAAACTATTTTTCGGGATTCATGGGTACAAGCGAAAATATATATTTCCATGAGGGGAAAATTTATAGGATAGAACACAGCAAAATCGAACCTATTCTGGATTTCCTTCGTTGTATGGATGGCATACCAACCCGTACGGTATACATTCAGAAAGAAGATGTGCCAACTTTTTGCAGGGAACTGCTTCCGGTATTAGAGAAATTTTTTGCATGTAATAAAGATAATTTTGATGAATCGGTTTATGGTGTGGTTCCTGTTACCTTTGAAATTTACATGGATGCGCCACAGAAAGACCTTATTACCTGTAAAATAATGTCAGTTTATGGAGTCAAAAAATTCAATATTTATGAAGAAAGTGAAGATCTGATCAGAGATCAGATTAAAGAGATAGAAGTAGGTAAGGTAGTTTCTTCTTTTTGTAATGCTTATGATGAAATAGAAAAATTGATGGTAGCAGGTCAGGATGAAGAAGTTATATATGAGCTCTTGGTAAATGGAATTCCAAGAATGCAGGAACTGGGGGATTTATTTGTTTCAGATGCACTGAAACATTTCAATATCATATCTTCCCCTAAAGTGGCAGTTGGCATTTCTGTTACAGGAGAACGAATGGAGTTATCAATGACTTCGGAAGATATGTCAAAAGAACAGCTCCTTGAGATATTAACAAAATATAACCGGAAAAAGAAATTTTACCGTTTGAAAAACGGAGATTTTGTTAATGTGGAAGGAGAAGATATCGGAGCTTTGCTTGAATTAAAACAAGGATTGCACCTTACTGAAGCACAACTAAAGCAGGATGTAATTGAAGTTCCAAAATACCGGGCATTATATCTGGATGCTCAGTTAAAAGAGATAAATTCCCTTCCGGTGATTAAAGACAAAGCCTTTAAAGCACTGGTGCGTAATATGAAAACAATTGAGGATAATGATTTTGATATACCTCAATCTTTGGAAAACATATTACGGGAGTATCAAAAAAGAGGATATTTATGGATTAAAACCTTACAGCATAATGGTTTTGGAGGGATACTTGCTGATGATATGGGTCTGGGAAAGACTTTGCAGGTAATCTGCTTTTTACTGTCGGAATATTTGGAAAGTGGAAGTATGGATAACCGAAGAACTCTTATTGTGTGTCCGGCCTCTCTGATTTATAACTGGGAAAGTGAAATCAATAAATTTGCACCCCTGCTTCCGGTGAAGGTGTTGGCGGGCAGTTTGCAGGATCGTAAAGAACTTATTAAAAATGCAGGAATCAAAGATATATTAATTACTTCCTATGATTTGTTAAAACGTGATCTGGAATATTATAAAAAGCTTACATTATATTGTGAAATCATTGATGAGGCTCAGTTTATCAAAAATCATAACACTCAGGTTGCAAAAGCCGTGAAAACGGTAACTGCCGGATTCAAACTTGCATTAACCGGTACTCCAATAGAAAACAGGCTAAGTGAACTATGGAGCATTTTTGATTATCTGATGTCTGGATTTTTGTATACTTATCAGAGATTCAGAGAAGACCTGGAGATTCCAATTGTTCAAAATCAAGATGAAGTAGCAATGAAGCGCTTGCAGAAAATGATAACGCCTTTCGTACTTCGCCGTCTGAAGAAAGATGTCCTTACAGATCTTCCCGACAAGCTGGAAGAAAGTGTATATGCAAAAATGGAGGGCGAACAACAGAAAATATATGATGCAAATGTAAAAAAACTGCTGATGATACTGAATAAACAAACAAATGAAGAATTCAAAACTTCTAAGATTCAGATTTTAGCCGAACTGACGAAATTAAGACAAATTTGCTGTGACCCGGCACTGTTGTTTGAGGGTTATCAGGAAAATTCAGCAAAAACGGAACTTTGCATGGAAATGATTACAAATGCTGTAAGCGGGGGACACAAGATTTTACTGTTTTCACAATTTACATCTATGTTGGATAATATTCAAAAACGATTAGTAAAAGAAGATATTTCTTTTTATATGCTGACTGGTTCTACCAGTAAGGAAAACAGGGCAAAATTAGTGGAACAGTTTAACCATGACAGCACTTCTGTTTTTTGTATCTCACTAAAAGCAGGAGGTACCGGCTTGAATTTAACGGCAGCGGATATTGTTATTCATTATGATCCATGGTGGAATCTGGCGGTGCAGAATCAGGCGACAGACAGAGCTCACAGAATTGGCCAGAAAAATGTTGTCAGTGTATATAAGCTGATTATAAAAGGAACAATTGAAGAGAATATAATGAAAATACAGGATAAGAAGAAGGAACTGGCAGACCAGGTTTTTGGTGGAGAGGGAATTGGAGCTGGCAGTTTTTCAAGAGAAGATTTATTGGAACTACTAAATTAAGACATGCCACTTTTGAACCGTATAATTAGTTC
>Ga0302288_1002012_pt1 | contig 12295 bp, 13 predicted proteins | sample III_Fen_N1_1_FD_194549 | JGI IMG/M metagenome (GOLD analysis project Ga0302288, IMG submission 194549) | Peat permafrost microbial communities from Stordalen Mire near Abisko, Sweden - III_Fen_N1_1 | ecosystem: Environmental > Terrestrial > Soil > Wetlands > Permafrost | place: Sweden: Abisko...
TCTATTGTGGACTGGGTGCTGCCGATGCACATGACGAAATCATTCAGTTTGCCGAGAAATTAAATGCCCCGGTGGCTTATTCATATAAAGCAAAAATGGCCATTCAGTATGATAATCCGTATGAAGTGGGACTTACCGGATTGTTGGGAATTCCGTCGGCTTACCAAAGTATGCACGAATGTGACTTGCTGATATTACTTGGTACGGATTTTCCCTACACACCTTTCATGCCTGTTCACAATAAAATTGTACAAATTGATATTAAACCTGAAAATCTGGGACGGAGAGCAAAACTTGATTTTGGACTTTGTGGAGATGTAAAAGATAGCTTGCAGGCTCTCTTACCCCTGGTAAATGATAAAGAAGACAGAACCTTTCTCGACAGACAATTAAAATTTTACAAAGAGGTAAAAAAGAATTTGTTGTTTTATGTAAATGATCGCGGAGAACCCAATGCCATTCATCCCGAATATGTAGCTTCGGTGATAAATGAAGTTGCCGACAAAGATGCCATATTTACGGTCGATACCGGCATGTGTTGCGTGTGGGCTGCCCGTTACATTGAGGGAACCGGCGAACGAAAGATGTTGGGTTCATTCAATCATGGATCTATGGCCAATGCCATGCCACAAGCCATTGGTGCAGCACTTGCCTGTCCCGACAAACAAGTGATTGCATTCTGCGGTGACGGTGGTTTATCTATGCTGATGGGCGATTTAATGACCATAATACAATATAATCTACCGGTAAAGATTGTGCTTTTTAATAACCGTTCGTTGGGAATGGTGAAACTGGAAATGGAAGTAGCCGGAATTCCAGATGTGGAAACGGATATGCTGAATCCTGACTTTACAAAACTGGCAGAAGCAATGGGGATGTATGGAATTACAGTAAATGATCCTGCTGACGTAAGATCAGCATTAGAAAAAGCTTTTCAACAAGCCGGACCGGCATTAATTACCATTCAGACTGATCCGAATGCGTTAGCTATGCCTCCTAAAATGGAGTTTGACCAAATGAAAGGTTTTGCTTTTTATATGGGAAAGATGATGTATAGCGGTAGAGCTGATGAAGTGCTTAAAATAATCAAATCCAATTATAAGCATTTGGGTGAGGTGATATAACGAATATCTTACCTTAATATGCGTTATGCCGATTGAAAATTCTGAAACTTAAATGAATTTGTGCTGTCATTTGTCGGGTAATTATTTCCCCTGAAATTTTCCACGAAAGACATTCTGAAATTCTTTTTTTGTACTTTTGAGCCAAATTTATATTTCTTCATTTTTTTATGACTTGTCAAACTTATCCAATTGTTCTTTTAGAAGCACACAACATTCGTAATTTATCATATGGTTTAGGAGTATTCAATTTTGAACTTCTCAAAGCGCTGTCAAAGGCAAATACAGATTTTCGGTTAAAGATCAATATGGTAGACCCTTCTCTGATGCCTTTTTTTGATTCGCCATTAGTGGAATTTCATCGATACAATTCATTTCAACGGCATTCCATTGCCTGGATAGGAACGAAAATGAATATTTGGCATTCGCTCAGTCAGGATCTGAAAGTTGAACCATTTCATGATGTGAATTATGTTTTGACTATCCATGATGTGATTAATCATAATAATAAAAAATACAAAAAACGGCTGGAAGAAAAAATACGACGTGCCACTGCCATCACCTATATATCTAAATTTGCGCAAGAAGACACTCATCGATACTTCAATGTGGGAAGTCATGTGAAAGAATCTGTGATTTACAACGGAAATACAATTACTTCACTTCTGGATACATCAACCTTTCAACCTATTGAAGCGGCAAAAGTTCCTTTTTTGTATGCTATTGGCGATTTTCAGGAACGGAAAAACTTCCATTCACTTGTTGAAATGATGCGTGTCAATTCAGATTTCAACCTTATCATATCCGGAAAAAGTGAAAATGATTATGCCCGGAAAATAAGAAGCATGATTGATGCCTACAGGCTTAACGACCGCGTATTTTTGACCGGAGTAGTATCCGAGATGGGTAAACAATATTACATGAGCCATGCTTCAGCTTTTTTGTTCCCATCAACAGAAGAAGGATTCGGGTTACCTATCATAGAAGCTATGCAATTTGGCAAACCGGTATTTCTTTCCACTTTGACGTGCATGCCTGAGATAGGAGGCGCAGATGCATATTACTTTGAAAATTTTGATCCGGAATACATGAATGAAAGATTAATTTCAGGATTACACCATTTTTCAGAAAACCAGGAGTCTTTGGAGCAGAAAATGAAAGCCCGGGCATCACAATTTTCGTGGGACAGAGCGGCGAATGAGTATTTGGATGTTTACAGGGATATACTCAGATAACCTTTGTTAGTGTTTTCTTTTCTGCCCCGACCGCACAAAACTGTCATATAAACTACTGGCTTTTATTTTATTCTTTCTTTAAAATGCTTCAAGTATGGGGTTTTCACGTTATATTTTTCTCCGCAAGCAATTAAGTCATCAAGCATTTTTGCCATTTCTTCTGGAGAATGTTTCGTATGTCCGTCAAACATAATTGCTAGCGCTTCGTCAGAATACACCTTTTTCGCAATAGAAACGCTGATAAACAATGGTAAATAATACAATTTGTTTGCCTTTTCAGATTTCGGATTAATTCCTTCTTTGACACAAATCTCAAGTCCTTCTCGTATAGATTTTATCGTTTCTTTGATTATTCTCGAGTCACTCGCAAATGCCTTACCACCTCCGGCAGTTATTATTCCGGTCGATAAACCGGCAGCAATGGCATAATGAGTAATAAGCCAAACGTAAATTTGGTTCGTTATTGTTGGTTTAAGATTTGCGTCTTCCAATGCTTTGACAATTTTCAGTACACGAGGTGTAATTTCTCCGTTTAATTCGCCAAGTGGAGTATGAGAGTATTTTAAGCCTGAGATTGCACTGTAAATACTTTTGTCGTCTCGACCTCCTCCAACCATAAATGGAAAACCGAAAAAGTATTGTTCGGGAGAAAGATAGTTGGCTATTTCGTCAAAATCGTCTTTCCACACATTTTGAAAGAAAAGAATGTGCGCTTTTCCTGCTGACTTGCGTAATACAGGTAAAATTTCTTTCAAATGAAGGTTGTTGGTTGATACAATGATATATTCAAAGTCATTCTGTGAGGATAGTTCATCAATTACATTCGGTCGGAAAACTGTCTGCTTAATCTGTTTTTGTCCTCCTCTAAAGTCGGTACAATGTATTGCAATACCATTTTCTTCAATTTGTTGTTTTTTCTCTTTTCGTACCAAAACACTTACGTCGTGTCCAGCTTCTGAAAGTTGCCAACCGTAAGTGCACCCAACTATTCCTGCACCGTAAATTAATATCTTCATAATCACGTCGTTTTTTGTTTTTTACTATTACCCATACCACCTGATGCTATGGGAATTTGTCGGTATCCGTTGCACGGAATGTTCCATTTGCGGATGTAATTGCTATTTATTATTGATTTTGGTAATTCGTATCGCTGTAAATGGTTTTTGCGGAAGTTGAATTATGCAATTTCCGCTAAATTCACCATCGACGGGTGTAATTGTCATATCCCAACCATTGATAATTTCTACTTTGTATTTTGAGTTTTCCGGTAGCTTGACGATTTGAGCACGAGGTTGATCCATGTTGTAATAATTTAGAAAATATTCGTCCTTATAGCCAACAGCTGAATAGGGCATCCACCATTCATAATTAACCACAGGTGTTAAGTAGCCCGGTGCACTTTCAATTATTTTTTTTAAAAATTTAATTCTCTCCTGACTTTTGCCCCTGAGAACTCCCCCTTTTGACCACCACATTTCAGCATCTGATTTAGAACCCCATTTAACAGGATTTTCGGTAAGATATGTTTCTCCATGTCCAACAAAGCCGCCATTGGTAACACCGCGCCAAAATTTGTTTACCATATCTTCAGCCGTCAAATTTCCCCACGACCAATTAATATTTCCTTCGTAACGGCATTCATCGTAAATGATTGGTTTTTTAAATCTCAATCTCAGCTCTTTTGCCTTGTACGTATCTTCGTTCTGAATACTGGCATGTGTCAATAAAGGATTCGTGTGATTATACATTACCGAGCCATGGTGAATGCTACGAAGATGATTGTAAGGATCTTTTTCGGCAAACAGTTGAATATAATGATCCCAATCTTCCGTTTTCTTGTATTTCATAAAATCATATTCATTAGCCATACTCCACCATACATTTTTATAGGCGGCAAAGCGGGAAATTATATAATTTATATACAAATCATCGGTTTTTCTATCCATTTTTTGGAATCCCCAACGATCATAAGGATGAAAAACAATTAAATCGGCTTCAATACCAAGTGAATCCAATTGTGCTATCCTATTTTCAATATTTTGAAAATAGGCCGGGTTAAATCTTGTATAGTCCCAATCTGTTAATGCCTTTCCTTCAAAAGGATACAAGCCTGGTTCTTTTTTATTCCAATCGTAGTCTTTTGGAAAAATACACATGCGTATTTTGTTGAAATATCCATTTGAAAGGGTTTTCAATGTCAATTCGGCGAGACTATCTCCCTGATGTACCCATGCATAACAGGTTGTTCCAAAGGGATAATAGGCTTTATTATCAGAATATGCAAAATTGAAAGTATCTTTTACTACCACAGGACCGTGATTGTTTGCTGAATTAGTGATACATTCAAACCTGGCTTTCTTGTTTTGAAGTGATTTTAAATTACTGGTAGTGACATACGACCAGATACCAGTCTCTTGCGGCATAAAGCGGATTTTGTAAATACCATTTCCGTCATAAAAGCCCGAAACAGTTTTGACAGTTTTGCCATTTGAAAATTTAGCACTTAATTGTACATCAGTAAAAGGATTTGTTTTTGTAGTTCCTTTAAGTATAATCTCATAGATTCGCCATTTTTCAACTTTGTTTTGAGACGAAACACTTAAAAAAGATAAGAGTACTGTCAATAATAGTAATAATTTGCGCATAATTAAAATATTTAAATTTCAAAATTATATATTCAATTCAAAATGGTGTGTACTCAATTTCATACTTACATATAACGACCGAGCGTTTGTATTAGCGATAGTGCTTTTATTCTCCTTTATTGTCGTCAATGAGTTTCAGCATATTCGCATTGAATGACGAAAGACTTGTTTCAATTGCTTCAAAAAAATCCTTATCTGTATTTTCTACTTTTATAATTGCCTTTTGTAATGTTTCTCTGCCCGCATTTGTCAGTTGAATGGTTTTTGCTCTCGTATCCGTTTCGTGTTCTTGCCGTGTGATAAATTTCTTTTCTTCCAAAGTTCGCAATACTTTTGAAACCATCATTCTGTCAGCATTACTTTGATTGGCAATGTCCACTTGTGTTACAACATTGTTTTCTCTTGAAAGCCAACTTAAAGATGCTAACAGTACAAACTGAGTGTGTGTTAAATCCAAAGGATCTAAAGCTTTCTTTTGTTTTCTTTGCCATAACATGGTCAAATGCGCTAAAAGATAACCCGGACTGTCATTCGGGCTTTTAAAACTAAATTCTACTTCTTTTGTCATAGTTTTATTGAAGCATTTGCGTTGAAATTAAATCAAAATCGTGTTGGTTGATTTCAAAGTAACCAAACCGAAACGGATATCCCCAACTTTGCTTATTTTTAATGAAATATAAGTCGTTTATCAAAGGAAGAATGGAAATATCCTTGCTTTGATAGAACTCAATGTTTCGTCTTGATGGACAAAAATTTTCTGACATTTGAACCTGATATATACTGTCATCTTTTACTCTTCCTATTGCCGTAAATTTCTGACATAGTTCAGGTTTTCCAAGTGTTTGCTTTCCTGAATAATAGATAACAAAATCGTCTTTCCTCATTCGTTGTAATGGCGAAGCTTTACCGTGACAAGCCTGTGCTATTCCTTCTGCAACACCACTTCTCACATGGTCTTTGGAAGCCACTAATATCCAATATCTTTGTATACTCTTGTCCATCAGGATGAATGTTTACCTCGGTTCTAAAAATGTCAATTTGTAACCGTCAGGATCTTTTACATGAAGTGCTTTCCCAAATGGGGTTTCCATTACTGTTCCTAAAATAGCTACTCCGTTTTCTACAAAACGAGCTTGTAAATCCTCTATTTTTTCGTCTATTGCAAACCAAACCGATACACCGTTTCCTAACTCTTTATTGTCCAAATTTTCGAGTGGCTTGCGAATGGCAAAACTTGCATCACCTTTGCTAAACTTGAAAATAACTGCATCCGGATTTTTAATTTCAGCTAATTCAAACCCTAGCTTTTGAGTGTAAAATTCTTTGGAAATTTCTAAATCTCTTACTTGAAGAGAAGCAAATTCTAATCGTCTCATAATTTGTTGTTTTAAATTGTTTTCGCAAATATAATATACGCGACAACAATAAACAAGTTTTTTGACGAAAATACTTTTTTATTCGTCTATAACAACGTTTTCTTTGCTTCAGACTAATGACCAGGTCTATGGGCATTTGGCGTTTTTCGGCATCAAACCTGCCGGAATGCACAGCTTATCCCGTTTTGGCGAAATCAGCCAGCCAATGGACATAGGCGTGTTAGTACCAGTTATTTTTTGTTTTTCAATAATCTTTCAATTTGTTTTTTACCTTCTTCATTATCAGGATTTAGTTTTATTGATTTCTCGTAATTAATCAAAGCTAAATCATTTTGATTATTTTTCATATACGCATCAGCTAGTTCTTCATAAGCATTCCAGGATTCGGGTAATAATTTTATTTTAATAATATAGACTCTAATTGCTGCATTGTAGTTGCCTTTTCCCATCCAACTGCTACCTATTTCACTAACTTTATTGGAAAAAGTACGGATTAAGCTTAAATCTTTTGTAAAAAGAGTATTGATTACAAAATCGTATCGCAAAGAATCATTAAATATATCTTCATTTTTAAGTAAATCTAATTCATTACTGACAGCATTGTAATTTATCAGAAAATCCTGACCTTTTTTATTTTCAGGAAATAAATCGGGAACAATTAAACTGTGATTCTCTTTTAGCAATTCCTCATTCAAGTTGAAAACGACCACATGTGTGTAGTCTCTAAAAAAGTATAAATTAATTACTCCTTCTTTTAAATCATAAATTGTTGTGTACATTGTTCCAGCTCCCCAACCCCTTTCCTGATGCAAGGTATCCATAACTGAGGAACAAAAAGCAACCGAAATATTCTTATTATTTTCAAGATATTTGCGCCCTTTTTGATAGTAAGAAAGAGGAACATCGCACTCATTTTTTACTTGTGAAGGATAAAAATTAGAAACGAGATAATGCTCTTTATTTCCAACGATAAGTGAATCTCCTTCGGCTACCAAATACTTACCCGTTTTGTCAACGAAAAAAAACATTGATGTTTCAAGGCCCGACAAATTAAATTTACTCAAATAAGTCTTCACTTCATCAACTGTTGCACATTTTCGCATTATATCTTTCAAGAAGTCATTGGAAAGCGGTTTTTTACCTATAGTATCACCAATTGCTTTATAATCCTCAGCAAAACCATCAAATACAAGACCTGCCTGGTTTATTCCTCCCTGAGGCCAGAAATTGTCAAATCCAACATAAAATGCTCCGTATTCGCATTTTTTACCTTTTTCAAACCAAATTCTGTCATTCGGATTCCAATAGTCTTCGTTATTACCCACCATTGTTTTCCCTTGCATGGTTATTTTAAACATACTGCAAGCATAAAATTTTGGTATAATGAAAAATCCAAAAATAATAATTGTAATAATTGTTGTGGTCAACTTACTTTTTATCATGGTATTTTGTCTTTTATGATTGCTGCTAAATGCACAGCTTGTCCCGACTTATCGGGATCAGCCAGCCAATGAACGTAGAGCGTTTGTTAGGTGCTGGCTATTTCTTTTTTTGTTTTCTTTAGTCCATAAATTATAAATCCTATCCCTAAAATAATAAATGGAATACTCAATAATTGTCCCATATTTAATGTCATAGCATCTTCAAATCCGACTTGGTTCTCCTTTACAAATTCAATTATAAATCTAGCTGTAACAAATAAAACAGTTGCAAGCCCAAAGAAGAATCCGTTTTTAAGTCTATATCTCAATTTCTTGTAAAGAATCATCATAATCGCAAAAATGGTGAAATAAAAGATCGCCTCGTACAATTGGGCTGGGTGTCTCGGTACGTTATCTACTCGCTCAAAAATTACACCCCAAGGTTGTATAGTCGGAATACCGATAATTTCAGAATTCATAAAGTTTCCAAGTCTGATAAATCCAAATCCCAATCCAGCAACAACCGCAATTAAATCAATAATGTCAATCATTGATTGTTTAGTCTTTCGAGAATAGAAATATAAGGCAATCAGTAATCCTAGTACACCACCATGACTTGCCAATCCTTGATATCCAATAAACTTTATCCCACCTTCAGGAGGAAAGGAAATTGGAAGAATCATCTCCAAAGGATGTGATAAATAGTAAGAAGGCTCATAAAATAAGCAATGACCTAATCTCGCACCAACCAATATTCCAATTATTCCATAAATTGTCAGTTTGTCTAAATTTGCAAGAGGAATATCTTCTGTCTTAAATATCCATGTTAGGATATAAACACAGAGGACCAGTCCGCTAACAAATAAAACACCATAATATCTTAGTGAAATCCCAAAAAGATTAATAATCTCAGGGTCTATATTCCAATTAATATAATCTATTGTCATAATCATTCTATGTCTTTTTTCTTTTTTTTAGCTTGCACCTAACAACCTAGGCTATGGGCATTTGGCGGTATCCGTTGCACTGAATGTTCCATTTGCGGGATCAGCTAGCCAATGAACATCTGTGTGTGTTAGGGGCATGGCCGTTGTTGTTATTAATTTGTTCGTTGTTTCTTTTTCTACTGTCTCTGTTTCCTTTTCTACGGTGTATATTTCCTTTTCTATTGTTAGCTTACTTACCACGCGTTACAATTCGCGCGGAAGCGAGGTTTTTAATTCTGAGGATAAAACCTCATTTGTTCGAAAACGATATTTTTATCTTTTCGCAGGCGGTCAATTAATTGTTTCAGGTCACTTTCTTCCCAACGTCGTTGAAACATTTCATCGTGCAACAGGATAACGATATTGTTTTTCGTGAATGTTTTACCCGAATTCAGCTGTTGCATAATCAGTTGGTACATTTCATCAACGCTTTGTACCGGAGTACCGTCTTCTGCATGATGCTGCCACTCTACATCCCAACCAAAAACCTTAAATCCTCTTGCAGCCAAACTATCGGCAGTAGCCACCGCATTAGTTTCACAATCATCTTGTTTCTTGTTATTAAAACGCCATGTATTGCAAGCCGGCATGCGTATGATTTTAAACTGAATTTTCAGAAATTTCTGATTCTTCAAAAAATCCTCGGTTGCTTTATGCGGATTGCCGTAGAACACATTATATTGATCGTTGCCATGTGTAAAACTATGATTGTACTCCTCGATATACGGATTATCTTCGTAGTACTTATAATAGGTATCCATTTCCCTGTCGCCAACTATTTCCGAGCCAATCAGAAACACACTAATTTTTATCTTCTCTACCAAAATAATACTATCAATATTTTGACTACCGTTCAAAGGTCCGTCATCAAAAGTCAGATACACATATTGCTTCTGAGGAAGAGCGGTCTCTTTCGGCTTGTCAATTTTACAGGACTGACAAATGACCACTATAAGTAAAATAAATAATAGACTTGAAAAACGACGATTCATATAATTTAATTTTTGATTGTTTTGAATTGTATTTATTACTTTGTAATCGGAGTTTGGCATAGCGTTTTGCTCTGTCAAAGCTAAACTTGTCCCGACTTATCGGGATTAGCCAGCCAATGACCCATAGGCGTGTGCTATGTGTTTAGTTTTGTTTAAATCTTAATGACCAAATTTCCTTCTAAGTTTAATCATTTTAGTTCTTCTTGTTATATAAAGTATCGGTGAAATGTAAGGAACAATAAACATAAACATAATCCAAAATTCTTTGTCGTGAATTTTACTCCTGTTTATATCTCTGACCATTATTATTAAAGTTGCTAAGTAAAAAATTAAACCTATAGATAGAATTACTTGCGAGTACTTCCAATGCTCAATCTTTGCAAACGATCCTGCTATAGTAAATACCAGACTTCCAATTACTGCAAACCATATATTTTTAATTCCAATTTCAAAATCTTGATTTTCCATTTTATTCTTTATATGCTGTTTCAATTCTGGCTAACTTATTTTCTAATAAATCTAATCTTAGGAGTATAAAATACTTTTTTGTCATTGTTTATTCTGACTGCATTAATTATAATCATTGTCAAATTGTATAAATACATCACTACAAGGAGAAGGAGTTCTAACATAGTCATCGTAGTTGGTAATAGCGGGTTAATATTCCCCTTTGTCAAGACCATTCCGTTTGTTATAACCGTGCCGTTCACAATCCGCAATGTGGCTACTGACGGGTTAATATCTCCAAGTGTTCCCATTCCAATCGCAGTCTTCAGTATCATACCAATGTATCCAATAAAAAGAAGCATCGTCCAAGTTATTTGAAAATTCAAAATTTCTTTCGCAATTTCATTTACATTTCGAATTTTGTCTTTTTTGGATATCCATATTATCAAAGGAACTATAATTCCCAAAAGAGGAAATAAGAAAAAGCTTAATGCAGATAGATTCAAACTTGTCAAAAATCCTTTATCCTCTTGAGCTGTCCAATCAATAATTTCATCAGGCGAAACGTCAAATGCCATTGCAAGTCTTTTAAGAGAATCGCTTCTAGGTTCTGTCTCTCCGTTCTCAATTCTCTGTACTGTACGTAAACTTAGTCCAGTCCTTTCTGACAATTCTTCTTGAGAAAAACCTTTTCGGTTTCTCAATTCTTTAATTCTTTGAGCGAGTTCTTTGTTCTTCATTTTATTTTGTTTTAAAATTCAGAACAAAAGTATGTTTAATATGATTGTTTTGTTGCGCCATGCTTAAGTCATATTTACGTCATTTGCGTCTGTGCGCTATTTTTTTGTATTTTTCACATTCTCAATTGTTAGGAAACTCTGGTTTTCTTTTTTTCTACACCTGCCCATAACGACCAAGACTATGGGCATTTGGCGGATTTCGGGAGCGTTCACTGTCGCCTAGCGACAAAGTGAATTGAAAATCAGCGAAGCTAATGCGGGAGCAAAACCGCTAGAATGCACAGCTTGTCCCGACTTATCGGGATCAGCCAGCCAATGAACTGGCGTATGTTATGGGCTGGTTTTTTATTCATATACAAACAATCTCTTATACTTTTCAGCATCTGAAATATCGGTTTCTGATTCAGGGTAATTTAATGCATTATACGTAAAATTGTAGGTATAAGATAAAATATCAGTTGGGTTGCTTGAGTCAGTATGAACATAAGTCAATCTGTTATTAATCGAATAATCATTAAAGTCATTAAGCATACTCCAAGTCGAATTGAAATGAGTTAAATCAACACCTTTGAAAATTCCATTTTTATTATCGTATGTTTTTGTTTCAGTGAATGTGCTATATTCTGTTTTAGTTGTGTTATAGAGTTCATTTCCTTGTGAATCATATGTTCTTTCATATGAAGTTGTACTTGTTACAATTTTACCATTTATGGTTGCAAAATAATTTGTATAGTTAGTTTCGTATCTTTCTATAGACGTATAAGTTATTGTCAATGTCGATTCCAATGTAAATTTACCCACAATAGCAGTAGGCCAATAAGTTTCGGTTTTAATTAATTGATTACTTCCATTAAATGTATGAATACTATATCCTTGAATCCGTTCATTTGAATATGAAGTCTCAGTCATAGTATTGCCTGAATATTTGTAACTTACTCTTGCAGAACGATTATAGCACAAAACTATTTTTCTCCCATCATATTGAATAAATGTTGTATCTATAGTTCTTCCTAATGAATCCTGTAAAATAAAATATATGGGCTTTGGCCCTGTCAGAATAGGTGAGTTGTCGTTTTTGCACCCTACAAAAACAAGGCATGAGAAAAGGATAATTAGTGAGACTGAATAAAAATTCTTCATTGTATATTATTGTGTTAGTTTGTTTGTTTGTAAATACTATGTCTTTTTTTTCTTAAACTTGCCCCTAACGAGAGTCTGCGCAGAAACTCCATACTCTCCCGTTTTTGTATCTATCTTATCGTTTTTGGCTTCAAATAAGCCTCATATACGAAACTTGTTTGACTGCATTTATTTTCATACTTAATTTCTTTG
>Ga0302288_1002016_pt1 | contig 12278 bp, 9 predicted proteins | sample III_Fen_N1_1_FD_194549 | JGI IMG/M metagenome (GOLD analysis project Ga0302288, IMG submission 194549) | Peat permafrost microbial communities from Stordalen Mire near Abisko, Sweden - III_Fen_N1_1 | ecosystem: Environmental > Terrestrial > Soil > Wetlands > Permafrost | place: Sweden: Abisko...
ATCAACAATAATTCGGGATTTGATAATCTATGCCGGAAGCCGTAAAATGAGCAATCTTTTTAATGAAGTTTCATTTACGATGGAGGATTTTTGCAAAGAGTTTGGCTATAACAGAACGACATTACAGCGAACTATGAAACAGTTTGTTGATGATCCAAAGCTTATTCCGGTTGTTGATGGCCATAAGTTCGATAGTCTTTTTGAATACTCTTTATTCAGAGCTTTGAAAGAGAATATCATTTTTAGTCGTAAAAGAGAGGAGAAAGAAACTTTTGAAACAGTTCAAATAATTGAGCGATTGGAAGTTTTTTACAACAAGTCAACACACAAAACAACAAAAAGAAGCTATAACGTAAAATTAAGCACCAAGATACTTGATTATCTGTTTACTGAATATAATCTTATTGATTACAATGAGTATCGGGCTATTCAAGCAAATCAAATTAGTACTACTGGAGCAATGCGCAACTTTTACATTTACATGGGTAGAATGGTTGCTATTGTAAAACAACTTCAAAAGACAAATCCTGATAGTGTTTATACGTTGTCAGTTGACGAGTTGTGTACTATTTTTGGCGTGGATTTAAAAATCAACAAACACAAAAAAGAATACGTTAAAAAAACGTTGGAAAGCTTGCAAAGCGAAATTAAAAGCATGTTATTCGATTGGAAGTTTATAACCAAAAATACCAGGTATTCTTATTTTGTTGAATTCTATTTTCCACAGTCAACTATTGAATATTTTGATGAACAAAGAAGAACTGTGTTTTATAAGAAGCTTTATAATGCAGCAACCCTACTTTACGCAAAAACCAAAATTGGTGAACCAAAAGATGACATAAGAATTAAATTAGCCAATTTGTCTATGGATGACTTTTTCAATTGGTTTGCCGATGGAGATGAAGATATAGAAATTAGAAAAAGATTGTTCAAACAAACTTACGAAGAAGTTTATCAGGTGGAGTATAATTTTCCCGATTAGCTGTGTAGTTTAACGGCAGCATTTTCGTGAGAAAATAAAGGAGAGTGGCAAAAAACCACTCTTTTTTATTTAATAACAAATATAAATTTGTCGTTTTTAGTTTTATTTTACAATTTCATTTGAAACCGAATAATTATTTTAAAATTTTCGAGTTTTTGCTCTTAAATATGCTTGTTTTTTTTCATTTGAGTTCGTGCTTTAATGTCCAGCTGTGTAGTTTAACGGCATTTGACCCAGTTTAGCTGTGTAGAATTGTGGCTATTTAACAAGATAGCTGTGTAGTTTAACGGCATTTTATCTATCTAGCTGTGTAGTTTGGCGACCTTTTTTTATCTAGCTGTGTAGTTTAGCGGCATTTTATCTATCTAGCTGTGTAGTTTAGCGACCTTTTAACGTTAGCTGTGTAGTTTAACAGCATTAACAATCATGTAAACATTGGGTTTGAATATCGTTAGCTGTGTAGTTTAACGGAACAATATTATAAAGAATAATTAGAATATTAGAGATTGGCAAAATCGAGAGAGGTTTTTAATATTACCATCGTCTCATTACCCACTTTTTTAGAAAAAGAAATATTACCATCGTCTTTGATTTTGATGTATCTAAATATTACCACTACTTGGCAAATATTCTATTGAGAATATTTTGCTTTTGAAAAAAAAAGAATGCTCTACCTAAAAATCCGATCATGTGGTCGATTTCAAGCGCACGATGCTATTTTCTAAGATAAACCTGCGGGAATCATGCGGAGTTTAAAAAGTCGCTTAAATTCAATTTAAATCGGCTTTATTTTGTTCCTTTTCAAATTGGTATCAATTTTCAAATCACCGGTTAGTCCAGGAACAATGAAATGATACCAATTCAAGTTTGGATCTCGATTGGCCAATCGTTCAAATGGTATCAAAACAAATCCCTATTGCCGGAATCCCGGACTAAAAGAAAATTAGAAAATAATTCATGTTTCATTTATACTAAATTTAGTATGTACAAATTTTAGTATATTTATTTGTCTTATTAAAACGAACGTTTTAATAAACATTTATTGCAAGTGAATATTTTCAGTAAAATCGTAGTGAATTTCTAAAATTCTTATTACTTTTGTAGCGAACCCTTTTAATGAGATATTAATATGAAAATTGGTTATGCTCGTGTGAGCACCAAAGATCAAAATTTGGATTTACAAATTGATGCCCTAAAAAAATATGAATGCTCTGAAATTTTTTATGAAAAAGTTTCTTCCGGTAAAGATCGGCCAGAGCTGCAAAGACTTTTGAATTATTTACGCACTGGTGATATTTTTGTCGTTTGGAAATTGGATAGGGTAGGGCGGTCATTGATTGAATTACTCAACATAATAAAAAATTTAAATGACAAAGGTGTTTCTTTTGTTTCGTTAAGTGATGGCATAGATACATCTAGTTCGATGGGGAAATTTCAGCTTTCAATTTTCGGTGCTTTTTCAGAATATGAAAAAAATCTCATAAGTGAAAGAACTATTGCAGGGCTAGAAGCTGCGAAGAAAAGAGGGGTTGAAGGTGGACGACCAAAAGGCCTAACAGAAGAAACAATTAAGAAAGCAAACCTTGTTTCAAAATTGTATTCTCTTGGAAACTTTACTATTGTCGATCTCTGCAAAAATCAAAATATATCAAGAGCAACATTTTATCGTTACCTAGAAATTTGCAAAGAATCAACGACTGAGGACGTAAAGAATTAACTCATTTTTTCTTTTTCATAAGCAATTTTTTTTTGTTTCAACGGAAGAAGGAATGTAATGAGCAAGCAGGCATTGGGCAGAGCCCAATGTTGTTTTTATAACTTGCTCTATGCGAGGCGTTTAATAAAGTTCAATATAATAATAGTTTGTATTTAATACAAATTATTATATTTAAATATAAGATATACAATAATATAACAATACAAATTATGGCTAATTCATTTAAATATGTACCTGTTTATGAGAGTACAAAAAATCGTTTAGATTCACTCAAGGGACGAAAGAGTTATGAGTTAATGCTTGATGAAATGTTGACTTATTTTGAACAAACAGGTATTGTTCCAACTTCTCGAATGGTATCTCCGGTTGTTGCCATGAAAGAACAAAGCAATAGAGTAATTGAAGTTATGCGAGGAATTGAGAAGAAAGAAAACATCACCCTAAATGCCATCTATGATTTACTAAAAACAATTTCACTTGGTAAACATAACGATGAGAAAGGCGAAGTTATTGACGATGAAAATGAAAATTATATACCGGTGAAAGATGTTCAAGAATTACTTGAAAAACATAAGACATTGGAAGAAAATTTCAGAAAATTAGAAATTCAAAACAATTCTTATTCATCAAAAATTAAACTTTTGGAATCGGAACAAAAACCGGAAAATGGAGTAAATACTAATATACTACTCGAAATTATTGAACGTTTGGAGGAAACACCAAAAGCAGCTACATTTAATAATTCAATTTATGAAATTGAAAGAACTGTTTTCGATGCATTAATTACAAGGTTGAAATCAGAATTAAAATAAAATGTTTGCAAGAGTTCATAAAGCATCGGAAACGAAGGGGGGCAACAAGGGTAGTTGTACCGATTTAGCATCGTATTTGGATAAGGGAAAGGATAATGATTTGAAGTTTTTTTCTCATTCTGAAAATGATATTTCGGTACATAATGTTATCAACTCAATCGACAATAATAAATTTAAACTAAGTAAAGAGGATGCGAAATTTTATATGCTTACCTTGAATCCAAGTGAGCGGGAATTACAACATTTAATTGGAAAAGACATTAATAATTTAGACGATCTTCCTGAGTCGGAAAGGAAAGAATTGTTTAAAAAAATTGAAGATTTTACAAAGGATGCAATGGATAAATACGCTCTGAACTTCGATAGACCTACGGTTCAAAGTGGAGATGATCTTATGTATTTTGCAAGAATTGAAACAGAACGGTTGTATAAAAAAACAGATGAAGAGGTCAAAGAAGGAGTTAGAAAAATAGGTGAAAAGAAAGAAGGGTTACAGGTTCATGTACATGTTATTGTTTCCCGAAAGAGTAAAGACGGTAAAGTAAAGTTGTCACCGAATGCAAAATCAGCGGGTAATCAATGGGATTTGAAAGATAGGGGAGAGGTAAAAAGAGGCTTTTCCCATGATAAATGGAAAGGAGAGGTTCAAGCAGCATTCAATGAAAATTTCAAGTATAAACCTTTGGCGAAAGAAGAATATAAATCAAAAGTCATTCCGAAAGAAGTTGTTTTGGAAAAAGTCAATAATGCCGATTTAAAAAAAATTCTCGAAAATCATACCTTTACATCAACAAATCAAGTCGATTATTTGATGAAACAGAACGGTTATGATACAAAAGTTTTTCGGGGAACACATGTTTTTAAAAAGGAGAATGAAACATTTTCAATTAAGAATAATGAATTAAAACCTTTTGTTCAGAGAGTGCCGGATGAAAAAATGAAAGACATTCTCCAGCGATTTAATCTTATTCGTTTAGATCGTGAGGGAGAAAAGTATAATGACAAAGGTATTACTGTCGAGAAATGTAGTTTTAAGGATAAAAAATCAGAAAAAGAAATAAGCTATTTTGTGATTCACGACAGTGAGACAAAGGTAAGTATTTCTTTGTCTAGGTTGACAAATTTTGCTTATGATAATAAAATAAGATTGTTTGATAGAAATTTACATTTAGATGCTATTGATAACCCAGACTTGAAAGATGTTCTTTCAAATAAAGATATTAAAACTTTAGAGCAGGTTGAAATTGAAATGACAAAGAGAGGTTATAAATGTGTATCTCACGATGATCGTACAACGTTTCTTAAAGATTCAGAAGGTTATTCTATAACTAATAAACATTTAAGCCGAATTATATATGAACCAGCAGAGAGAAAGGAATCGAACAAGTCAGCAATTACATCAAACATTCAAAATCAGGCTTTGAATCATGTAGAACATAAAGTCAAAAATAAAGTCGTAAAAGAACTTACAAGCGGAGAATACAATGAAGAAATACAGGTAGCAAGAAATACCAAAAAAATAGCTAATTTCATTGTCAACCAGAAAGACGGAAAAGGAGTCGGAAGGATAATCAAAAACAAAGTCGTAAAAGAACTTACTGGTGATATGTTTAATGCCGAAGTAAAAATCGCAAAAAAGGCTACTAGAGTAGCTAAAATTATAATGAATCCAAAAGCAGCAGTCTTAGATGAAATAAAAAAAATATTCCTTAAAGACAATGTTACCGAATAACAACTAATATACTATTATACTAATATACTTATTTAATTATGGAAGAAATAAAAGCAAATGCCATACAAGCCATACAGCAACTTGTAAAACGCATAGAGACAGAAAAAGAAAGCTGCACAGATGAAATCCGCATGAAAGAACTAGGTTGTTTAATGGACATGTACAGAAAGGAAATTGAAATCCTTAATGGAGAACAAGACGAGACATTTTTAAGCATATTAGATAAAGTACAACGATTATACATCCCTTTTTTGAGCGGACATATTGACCCTGTTGTAAATTACAAAATCAAATTGAATGAAGAGAATTATCCTTTAAGAATGAGCAAAAGCGTAGCATTAAGTTGTCTGAACTTATTAATTGTACCATGTATAAAAAGGAAAGAGGATGAACCTTTGAATATGTACAATCAAGAGGATTATATTTTGACTTTTATCAATAGTCAAAGTGCTTTATATGAAAGTATATTAGATAAAGTAAAACAGCTTTATTCACCATTAATTAAAGCAGAAAATGCAAAAGGATGAAGTTTTGAATATCTACATTCAAAATAAGGAAAGATTATTAAAGTCTTATCCATCCTCTGAAAATCCGGTGGCTGTTTTCACTGGTGGACAAGCAGCATCAGGAAAAGGAATGATACCGGAATTAATAGAAAACGAAAACCAAAACATAAAGTTTTTAAAAATTAACGGAGATGATTTTAGAGTGTTCCATCCTGATTTTGACAAACTCAAAAAGGATGTTCTACTATTCACAGATAAGACCCATATTTTTTGCACTACATTTAAAGATGAATTGATGAAAGATGCGATTGAAAATCGTGTTAGCTTTATTTGTGAGGGTACTTTTAGAAATCCAAACGGCTTAGATGCTATCTGTTCGGAATTAAAACAAAAAGGTTATCAGGTGGAAATTCACGGAGTGGCAGCACATCCGGCATTGACTGAACTAGGCTTGTATCGAAGATATGCCGAAGAAGTAAGAAATCAAGGTTTTGGACGACTTGCCACTAATCACGATGAACCGGTAAGGGGTGTTTCAAAATTGTTGGATAATATGTACATAAATAACAGAGTAGATAAGATTGTAATTTATTCGCAAACTCATAATTTTGCAAACATAGAAAATAAAGTTTTCACGCTTGAAAAAAAGATTGGATTCACTCGTCAGGGCGATGCCTGGAATAATGGCAATTTACCATCTCACTATGTAAATTTATTCAGAAAACAACAGGCGAATGATTTAGGTTTACTTGCTTCAAATATCAATGCAGCAGAAAATTTATTGACAAATTTTGCTTTGAATGACACAATTAAACAAGCTTTTTCAGCCTGTTTAGGTAAGGTCAAGGAAATATATGCAGTTGTAGAAAAACTGTATCATGGTATTAATACAGACAAATTTAATTGATAAAATTATGTTATCACACTATTTATCTACACAGAATATTATCATAGCTATTATTATTCTCATTGGAATTATTTTTATAGTTGTGATATTACCAGGCTCGAAGAATGAGTCAAATTCATCAAAGAAAAACCCGTATAAATTTAGTTTGAAAACGAAAAGAGGTCCCCTGATATTTAATGACCCATTCGATAATTTTCTTATATATGCCGGGGCGAACTCAGGTAAGACAAAAAGTATCGGCAAGCCAATATTGGAAGAATATATAAGACATAACTTTGCCGGATTTATTTATGATTATAAAGATTTTGATTTGACTAAAACAGCAAATCATTTAATCACAAAACACAATTATCCGTACAAATTTTATTACATATCTTTTACTGATATGGATAGAACTTACAGAACAAATCCGATCAGTCCAAAGGTAGTCAAAGACGAAAACCTCTTTCTGCAATTAATAGAAGATTTATTGACTGCATATTTGGGCGAGGGGAGTAAAAAAGATGAATGGTTTAATGGAGCTTTGGGTATTTTGAAAGGTGTTGCAATTACTTTTTATTACGAACATTCAAGAATATGCACCATCCCGCACATTGTAAATTATGTTTGTTCCGCAGGAGCGCAACGAATCACAACCCTATTGGAAAGTTCACACTATGGCCGAACATTGGGAGCAGCTTTTTTGGATGCAAAAGACAGCGAGAGAACACAGGCAAGTTTTTTGAGTAGTCTTACAAATTACCTCAGTTCTTTGGCTTTCAATAAAAATATAGCCTATGTTTTAAGTGGAAATGATTTTGAATTTAATTTAATTGACCCTGCAAATCCAAAGCTTGTAGCCATAGCAAATTCCTTTCAAATTGAAAACGTAATATCTCCTGTAATTTCATTGATGATGTCCGTGAGTTCAAGGCGTTTCAGTCTGGAAAATAAATTACCTTTTGTCTATTTTTTAGACGAAGCAACCACCTTTAAAATTGCAGATTTTGAAAAGTTACCGTCAGTATTACGAGAATATAAATGTAGCTTCACTTTCATTACACAATCAGGGGCTAAGGTTGAAAAACGATATTCCAAGTTAGATAGAAGTAGTATTGAGGCCAATTTCGGAAATCAATTTTACGGGAAAACTAAAGATGTTGAAGCCTTAAAAAATTATCCTTTAATTTTTGGCAAGGAAGAGAAACGCAAAGAATCGAATACAAGAGGAAACAGTAAGGGCGGAGATAGCAGAAGTAAAACAATATCAACACAGCGTGAAGAACGCTACGATAGTAACTTCTTTACCAAATTACAAGCTGGTGAGTTTGTCGGTACAACAGCACATTCCAATATGAGAGACTTTCATTTGTACTTTAAAATGTATGATGATGTAGAAGAACCCCTACCTGTTGTAAAAGCGGTAATGGCGAGTGATATTAAAAACAACTATTTAAGAATAGTCAGCGATGTAAATGAAATTTAACAACCCAAAACGATATTTTATGAAATTAAAAATTACAGTAATTTTATGTGCATTGGTTATGGTTGCCAGTGCTCAAAAGAAAGTTTCGGCAACGAAATTAGAGATTTCTTATGACAAGACATTACATCTTATCTTTGATAACAAAGTAAAGTACATAGATGCAGAGAAAAAAGATATAGTTGCAGAGATCATACCTACTTTAAACAATATTGTCCGTGTAAAGGTAAATAATGAAAATTTTAAGGGTTCAAGAGGGTTGTCCGTCATTACAGCGGATGGAATATTTCACAGCTTTGAATTGACTTTTAAAGAAGATGTTGATTATTCTACTTATCTAAATACAAATGATAGTTGTATAAAAACGATCATAAATGTGACTACGGATAAATCAACGCATTTAATATTTCCTAAGAAGATCATCTATTTTAATATAGGTAATGAAGAAACATTGTCATCTTCTATAATTAATAGTAGTAACATTCTAAAAATAAATGCTCTTACTAAAGAAAAAGTTTTACCAACAAGTTTGTTTATTGTGACCGAAGATAAAAAATACTATGACTTTATTATGAATTCTGAACCTTCGGCAGAAACCTATACCTACAATTTTTCTAACTCTGAGAATGTCGCCCTGTTTGACAATACAGCTAACGACAAAACGCTGGCATCTGTAGCCGAAAAGTGTTTGAAGATGAACAGAACCATAAGCAGCGTAGGAGAGAAGAAAAACAAGCTTACATGTTTTTTGAACAATGTACATATAAATAACGATGTTCTTTATTTTACTTTTGAGATTATCAATACGTCAACCTTGAATATGAACATTGATTTTATCAAATGTTTCATAAAAGACAAAAAGACAATCAAAAATTCACCGGAGCAGGAAATAGAAAGCATTCCTATTTTGACATATAAATATCTGACAACTATTGATAGTAATAGGTCAAATACATTTGTCCTGGCATTTCCGAAGTTCACCATTCCGGATAAGAAAAAATTCGAGGTAGAGATTTACGATAAAGATGGAGGGCGGCATTTAGCCTTTACGATAAAAGACGATTTAATAATTGATGCAAAACCAATTTGATTATTGAGGCTCCAGCTCTGAACAAGGGTTGGAGTTTTTTTTTGGTATCAAATCTTTGTCCGGGATTTCGCTTGAGCTGGTTGTTTTGGTATCAAAATAAAATCAGATCCGGTTGGACCGGTTATTAAAATGGTATCATTTTGACGTTCTGCAGAAATGCCGACAGATGTCGAATGATACCAAAAGGAAGTTGATCACTCTCTCATGCAGCCAGGTTCCCACAATAGAATGGTATCAAAACCTCACCTTACTACTTTCTTCTTTCATAAGCAAATCTCAGGAAATTGGATATCGCAATTTGCGACTTCCAATTACGAAACAACTTGAGGTTTCAAATTGCAACCTCAAACAAAAAAGGCTCGCATTTCTGCAAGCCTAAAACTTTCTGTATTCCACAATCCGAAGGAGTAAGCCCTCTGGGGCATTGTTTATCTCGGCAAAAGTAATTAGTGATTTGAATTTCTGCAAGGTCAAGTCATGCGGTTTTATAAAAAATCTCCACACTTCCACTTTGTTTCAGGTAGTATTTTTTTTGAAAATCTTGTATCTCTAAAATCACAACTTTTGAATGCCTCAAAACAAAAACCCCGACGAACTCACTTGTACGCATATAAAAAAATGTCACACCGAAGAAAATAATAAAAAACTATTACCCCTCAGAATCTAATTACCGCATATAAATTATTAAAGACAAATACAATGAAAACAATCTACTTTCTATTTTCCAATTCTGCAATTTTCTTTTCTTGTTCTTCGTTCTTTTTTTTGAGATTAGCATTTTCAATGGTTAAAGCCTCATATCTTTTGAGTATTGTATTGAGTGAAATTTCATCATCGCTTTCATTTCTAAGCATCTCACCTACACCAAGTATCAACCATTCAGGATTAAGGTTTTCGTAATAAAGTAATATCTTACGGATAATATCTTCACCAAGAGAACCATTATTATTGAGCATCTTACTGAAATAGCTATTGCTTACTCCAATGTTTTTGGATAATTTGTTAAAGTTTGAGCCTTGACTATCAATGTATTGAGATAGTCTTGAAATTATCTTCGTATTATTTTCGTTATTATCTTGCATTATTCGTAAAATAGTAATATATTTGCAAAGTATTCCACTTTCTATAAAAGAGATGCAAATATAGCAAACATTATTCATAAATATATACAGAAAATTTCAATGAAGCAAACAAAATCAAAACAAACACTTTCAAAAATAAAAGTATTCAATGGTGTTAAAACAGTATTGGCAGAAGAATTCAGTACAACCTATTACACGGTACGACGAGCTTTGAATGGGGAGATTGACACCGAATTGAGTAATCAAATACGAAAAGGTGCATTAAAGATGGATGGTGAAATAGTGGATGAAGAATTAGAAAAAAGCACAACTCCAATAAAAGTATTTGGTGGCGACAGAGCTTTCCTCGTAAAAAAATACAAGACAAGTTTTTACATTGTCAGAACTGCATTAGCAGGAAAAACAAGAACTCTTTTGAGTTTTCAAATTCGAGCGGAAGCATTAAAAAGAGGAGGAAAAGAAGAATCCACCGAGGAAGAAAAAAAATTAAAAATATAACAAAAAAAATCCACAAAACACTAAAAAAAACATCATTAATATTTTGCTAAGTTAACTCAATTTTGTATATTTGCAGAGTACTAATTGCTAATTAATTCTTATTTTATGAAAAAAAATTTACTCCTTTTGGTTGCCTTTATAACAGTGTTTGCGGGCTGTCATATAATACCCGATGTACCAAAACCTGAAACTCCTGTGGCAGATAGAAAACTGTCTTTCCATTGCAATATTCACAACCTTACTTATCGGTTCTCTCAATACAAAGATGATAAATACAAGGATTTAAAAATGCCTTGTCCTATATGCTATAATGATTCAGCAACTGCGTTTATATTAAAACACGACTTTGGAAAAATGGAGTTACTATGTCCTATAGATAGTACTTGGAATTCGTTTCAGGCAGGATTGAATATTAACTATTTCTTATTAAGAGATAAGAAACCTTTTTTCCCTATTGTTCCTACTCTTCAAGATTTTAAGGGTTATACCCTCGCTCAATTAAATGTGTGGGTTACTTTCAATATGGTAATTGATTTTCAACGTTTCCCCGATTGTTGGTGTACTGCTTGTTATCTCAAAGCTCGAAGCGGCGCTATTCAACAAAAACAAGATAGTATTACCGCATACCGTAACAACATAAACAGTATTATTGGTATGAACTTTACTTCTTATCCCATTAATACAGGAGTTCCACCTGACAGACGAGCTAGAGCATTAGTGATTCTTGATAGTATTGAAAATATTATGCCAACGCTAAATTCAAATTACAAAAAGGATTATAGTTCAATAAATAGATTCGTCGGTTATTTTAATAGCGCTCGTCAACGATATATCTATTCACAGAAAACTGGAACTGCAATTGATAGTTACGTGTCTGAAGATATTGCTTTTAATAAAATATCTGCGGATGAATATATTAGTGATACTGTAGTAATTAATATAGGCGGTGGACCTGATTATAGTTTAGATGGCTCAGGTCTTACTATTCCATTATACAAACCAAAATCATCGTACAACATTCAAAGTGTAAAGGCAATTAAAGCGCCTGGAAGCAAGAACCTTTCAAACGGTATAAAAAAATCAAATCGCTCAAAAGCGGAATCACAATACCAACTATCAACAGATTTCTTTCCTGGTAATGTAGATTTCTTCCCGAATCAATATTTACCACGAAAGTACAATACTTATACTACTTCGGAATTTATAATTTTTCACCCTCAAAAGGGCAATCAATTAACTTCCAAAAATACTTTTTACACATGGAACTTTATTGATCTGGCCAAGACAGTTGGAGGTTATGACAAGAAATTTCCTTATAACATATCAAGCGTATATAATGCTGAATTGCTGAATGATGTCGGAACTATGGAAATACGAAAGGTTGTTGAGTGGTGCAAGGCACGAAGAAAACACATTGTAATAATGGGTACTTCATGGGGTGGAGCTATGATATTCAACTATCTGCTTTATTATCCGTCAACAGATTTTGA
>Ga0302288_1002017_pt1 | contig 12277 bp, 1 predicted proteins | sample III_Fen_N1_1_FD_194549 | JGI IMG/M metagenome (GOLD analysis project Ga0302288, IMG submission 194549) | Peat permafrost microbial communities from Stordalen Mire near Abisko, Sweden - III_Fen_N1_1 | ecosystem: Environmental > Terrestrial > Soil > Wetlands > Permafrost | place: Sweden: Abisko...
AAGTCGATAGCTCCAGTGGCTGCATCAATCACCAACCCGGAGGTTGAAGTATATGTTCCGCCTGCTTGACCGGTTTGAGTTACGGTAGCTGTTCCGGTTGCACAATACGGGCTACCAGCATAAGAGATAGTAGCCGTTGGCAATGCATTAATCGTCACACTTGCCGTGGTGGTATTACTACATGTTCCATTACTGAACGAGTAGGTAACAGTATAAGTTCCTGCAGTGCTCGTTGCCAAGTCGATAGCTCCAGTGGCTGCATCAATCACCAACCCTGATGTTGAAGCATATGTTCCGCCTGCTTGACCGGTTTGAGTTACGGTAGCTGTTCCGGTTGCACAATACGGGCTACCAGCATAAGAGATAGTAGCCGTTGGCAACGCATTAATCGTTACACTTGCCGTAGCGGTATTACTACATGTTCCATTACTGAACGAGTAGGTAACGGTATAAGTTCCTACCGTACTGGTTGCCAAATCGATAGCTCCTGTAGTAGGGTTTAAGCTTAACCCTGTTGTTGAACTATATGTTCCTCCTGCTTGTCCGGTTTGAGTTACCGTAGCTGTTCCTGTCGCACAATACGGACTACCGGCATAAGAGATGGTAGCCGTTGGCAATGCATTAATCGTTACACTTGACGTGGCGGTATTACTACATGTTCCATTACCAAACGAGTAGGTAACAGTATAAGTTCCTGCAGTGCTCGTTGCCAAGTCGATAGCTCCAGTGGCTGCATCAATCACCAACCCGGAGGTTGAAGTATATGTTCCGCCTGCTTGACCGGTTTGCGTTACGGTAGCTGTTCCGGTTGCACAATACGGACTACCGGCATAAGAGATGGTCGCCGTTGGCAATGGATTCACAATCACCCGACATGTTCTGGTCTGGGAAGTACAACCATCGGTTGTAACACCGGTTATCGTATATCTTATCGTTAGTGGAGTTGTTCCCGGATTAGTTTTTACAGCCGAAATATTCCCTGTTCCACTAGTACCATCACTGCCCGTCCAAGAAATTGTCGCCGGAATCGAGGTCAAGAAGCTTATCTCAGCCCTTTCACCACTACAAATTGTTTGTTCACAAACCGATGGAGTGATAACCGGAGTCGGATTTACAGTAACGGTAATCGTTTGAGGATCGGAACTACAACCTGAAGCCGAATTTGCCGTTACAGTATATGTTACTGTCATTGGGGCAGATGTTGTATTCGTCAAAACCTCTTCAATATTACCTGCACCCTTTTCTCCCAACGAGTTTGACCACATAATGGTCGCATCCGAAGGAGTCGGAGTAAAAGTTGCCATAAACTTATCATCTGAACAAATTGTAGTAGAAGAGGTGGAGGTTGTAAATGTTGGTTTCGCTTTAATAGTAACACTTGCTGTAGTTACATTAGTGCAAGCGCCGCTCCCATACGTATAGGTTACAGTGTAAGTGCCTGCTGTACTGGCTGCCAGATTTATGGTTCCAGTGGAAGCATCAATACTTAATCCAGCAGTTGAACTGTATGTACCGGCAGTCTCGCCTGTTCGTGTTACGACAGCTGTACCTGTGGGACAATAAGGACTATCGCTATACTTAATGGTAGCATCAGGGCAGCATCCAAAATTAAAACTATTCACCTGTAAATCAAGACCAGAACCACTGGCTAAACTTGGGTCAATTTTTAAAACGACTGCTCCAATGTTATTTATATTAACACCTGAGCCTAACAAAGTGGTAAATTCTGAAAATTTAAAACTGACATCAAAGTTATCTCCCGTATTAAATGTCTTTGTAAGAGATGATGCATTGCCACCATCAGTCCACAGTTCGACTGTAATAGGTAACCCTGTGTTTGTTGCATCTTTAGACAGATGAAAATCTAATGATTTGACGTTACTGAAGCTCACTCCACCTAAACCTACCGGGTTCAATGTTGAAGCATCGTTATCAACGCCGTCCCATTGAACAACCAAAGTAGATTTACTACCGGGTCCCTGAGAGTAATCAATATAGCCATAACCCAATGCTATTATGTAGTTCTGAGGCAAAGTTCCACTTTTATTAACCAGAGCTACATCTCTCTCTCCTCCAAGTATACCTGCACCAGTAACTATTGAATAGTCATTTGCATAAGAGGTCTTGATAGGAATTAGCTTTTGTTCAGTTTCAAAATTATCAACAACTGCATTACATGAAGGATTACAGTTGGTGATATTTACTACCACCGGATTAGAGGGTAACGAATTACAACTTCCAGCCAGTGTAGTCCGACGAAATTGTGTGGTAACGGTTAAGATCCCCGGATCATAAGTAGCACCTGTATTTCCTGAGACTATTGTCCATGTAGCAGCATTATCAATAGACTGTTCCCACAAATAACTGATGACTCCAGATCCACTACCGTTGCTCACGGAGGTTATGGTTGAAGCTGCTGTTCCCGAACAAACATTTTGATTATTTCCAATTTGTCCAGCACTAGGTAAAGCAGTTACCGTAAAACTCACTGTATTTGTACAACCCGTCGCAGTCTCGTTGTATGTTAGTATTACGGTACCTTCCGATTTTCCAGTTACTAATCCTGTATTGTCAATTGTGGCAATTGTACTATTACTACTTGTCCATGTACCCCCTGTTGCCGGAGTAACATTGGCTGTAGAACCTGCACATACGCTTGTAGCTCCTCCAAGAGAGGGAGGGACACAGGGGTTGACCAATGTTCCGGTTTCGGGGTCTATGCAGCCGGTCACTGACGATACAACCGTACACGTTGCACATGGATCCCAAGCTATGTTTGCTCCCGTTTGAGCTTGTAATGCGCTTGTGTTTGAAAACATAGCAGACAAGGATGAAGTACCAGTTGTATTCTTAAAAAGTTGGTTGTTATAAACCTTAACGCTATTAACACCCCCTGCTTGCCCTTCCCACTCAAACCTTCCATAATTAGTTGTAGGTCCGTAGATCTCCATATCCACAATGGTACTGGATGTAACCGATATGACACCATTATTGTAAAACTTTTTCCCACTACCCTGAATTCTCTCGATGCTCATTGTCCCGTAATTATGGATTTCTCCTACTCCGTCCAAATAGTTGGAAATGGTCATGACTCCAGTGTTATAGAGCTTACCTCCTTGCAAATTGAATCCGGAAGTATTAATAGTACCACAGTTTGAATATCTGCTAAAAGAAGAAAGCCCAAATGTATCTCCAATCGTTAATTCCCCTTGATTATCAAAAATCACGGTTTTGCTACTACCAATATTTAAGTTACCTGTTGTTTTGAATGTAGCTAATTTGGCACTTACTATTTTGGCAGATCCAGTTCCATTTAGACTCAGGACAGAGACATCGAATGCTCCTTGGTTATTTATAACCACATTATTCCCATCAAATGTGCAATTTCCAGTAGTAATGAATTTTCCGGTGTTATATATATTCATCGTTAAATTATTTGGCTCAAATTGAGGATTTCCCATTTTCAATGTACCATATAATTCGATGTTCAATGTATATGAGCTATTATTATTACCCATATTGTTTGAAATTGTCAACGTTTTCCCCGGCGCCACGCGCAAAGTAGCATTATCTGCCCACGAAATATCGCTGAAGGTAAGATCTTCAGTAATGCAGGTTATCTTACCTGTTTCCAATATCAATGTTCCATTGGGTGAGGCAGGGTTTGTGCTGATTGTGTAGTCGCAAGCAGGACTCTGCGCATAACCATGTTGCACAAAAAAGGCCAAGACAAAAACTAAAAATAGGATTTTCGCCTTTACCAGAGTAAGAATCGGTTCTTCTCTCTTTGTATTTAAATTGAACATGCTACTTTTTGCATGAAAACTACTTGTCTTTTTCATATCGTTCTCCTTCTAATTTGATTATATTTGTCAGCAACCTGCAAGGAAATACCTTCCGGCACTATTTGATGATTTTATTTAAGTTCTGTGTTCTCTGTGTCTCTATGGTTATATATGTTCAGCTTGGAGGACACGGAGGATTATTTTCAATTCACAACTACCGCAACACTCATAACACTACTGGTGCATCCGTCTTTGGTACCTGTAGCTTTAATTGTATAAGAACCTGCAGACAACTTGTTCGTTATTGTCACGTTGTCCGGCTCCGTACCACTTGCTATTGTCTGGGTATTACTATTGTCTATAATTGACCAATTGATACCGGTACCTACGATGACCGACGAAAGGGTTACATGTAGATTTTCGTACGAACAGATAGTTGTCGATTTCGAAACCGGAATAATCCGCGGTTCAGGTAACACGGTAACCGTAGCTACTACTTTATCCTGACAGGTACCCAATGCTGCTGTTGCAGTAAGAACCAAGGTATATGAAGCAGTTCCTGAATTAGTTAATACACCCGTATCGAAACTGGTTCCCGTACCTGTTAGTCCGAAATAATTAGAACTCCATGTTACTGTTCCACCATTCTCACCTGCAACCGACACAGAAGCCGGGCTACCCGCACATATGGTTTGCGAAGCAGATTGAATAGTTAAGACCGGAGCAGCTAACACTTCAATAGTAGTGGTGGCAATGGCACTACAACCGGCAGCATTGGTATAATTATAGCTGATTGTATGGCTACCAACCCCTGCTGTAGATGGAGAGAATAAACCTGCCGAACTAACACCGGCACCACTAAATATACCTCCTACAGGAGTTGCTACCAGCATAAATGAATGGGAATTAGCACACATTGAGCTTACCGGATTAACATTAACTGTTGGGGTAACAGGTTGGCTATTGATGGTTAATGGAGTCGATACAGAAATACAACCATCACTATTTTTTACAGTCACACTATAAATGCCGGTTGCTAAACCGCTAAAGGTTGTCCCTGACTGATAAGTTGTTCCATCTACAGAATAAGTATAAACTGCGCCGACAGGAGCAGTAACAGTAATCGTTCCTGTTGATACGGCACAGGTTGGTTGAGCAGTTACACTCGCGGTTGGTGCTGCAGGTGTAGCAGGTTGCATATTGATGGTCAATGGTAGAGCTACTGATATACAACCATCACTGTTCTTAGCTGTTACACTATAATTACCCGCTGTCAAGCCGCTGAAAGTAGTACCTGACTGATAAGTAGTTCCATTTACAGAATAAGTATAACCTGAGCCGACAGGTGCGGTAACAGTTATCGTGCCGGTAGCTGCGCTACAGGTTGGCTGAGTTACGTTGGCTGTGACTGTGGCTACAGCTGGTTTCACAATTACCTGGCATGTTTTGGCCTGAGAACTACAACCAGTGCTTGTTACACCGGTAATGGTATAGGTGATAGTCATCGGCGTAGTACCCGTATTCGTTTTTATAGCAGAAATATCGCCTGTTCCGCTTGTTCCATCGTCAGCTGTCCAGTTGATTGTAGCAGAAACTGAGGGTGAAAAGGTTATCGCAACCGTTTCTCCGCTACAAATTGTTTGTTGGCATATAGAAGGATTAATAATCGGTGTCGGATTAACCGTTACATTTATCGTTTGGGTGGCGGCAGCACATCCATAGGGTGAAATAGACGTTACTGTATAAGTTACTGTAATTGGAGCCGAAGTATTATTGAATAATTGTTGGCTAATGTTCCCAGCTCCAGTGTCTCCCAAACTATTTGTCCATGTCATCTGTGAAGTAGAAGGTGCCGGAGTAAAAACTGCGGAAAATTTATCGCCGGAACAGATAGCAGCAGGAGCTGACGTTAAAAACGTAGGCGGTTGAACATCGATAAATCCCGCACCAGCGTTTCCACATACATCGGTTACTTTATAGGCGTGTACTCCATAGTCTGCAATCGGAAATACGTTAGAGGCTTGTGGTGTATAATAATCTCCCTGACCTGCGGTTTTTTCAATCGTATAGGTAGCAATATTGGGTGATGAACTGGTTTTATTTAAAGTTACCTGCATACTCCCTGAACTGCATTGAGCAAAACCCGTTGGAATTATACTCGGGTAAGAGTCTAAAACAGGAATAGTTATGGTCAATGTATTAATCAACGCCTGGCTTGTATTATTCGGATAAGTATTAGGGTTAACAAATACTTCTCCGGAGGTGCGTGGAATATAATAATATACATTGTAGCTATTAGGAAGCACATTTGTTTGAGTGAATGTGCTTCCCCATCCATTAGCAACAACACCGTTTGCAGCAGTACGGATATCAGCGCCCATACCCCCACAGGCCACAGTAGCCGTACTTTTGATGGTTTGACCTCCGGGACATCCTCCAGCCAAAAGGCTTGAAAAATTGAACGATTGCAGATTTATGTTACTTACTGTCAATGGATAATCTTTTTGAATGCATCCATCGTCAAAATGAAAATTATATGTTCCGGGTGCTAAATTGTAAAACCTGGCATAACCACCAGCATCCTGTGTTACATTAACAGGATATGAAGCAGTGATGTCCTGATTCAAGAGAGTAGAATGGTAGCTTGCCGGACCACTTGTAATAGAAGCAGTAACTGGTCTTTGCCATCCGCCTCCAAATGAGAAAGTAACGGGTTTAACTCCATCCAAATTACCACCACATTCCTGAGACGAGCCAATCGCTAAATCAGGCGCGTTAATTGTCCGTTGAGTGGTTATTGTGCGACCACAAGCATCGGTTATTACAATGTCGTACGTTTTACCCACAGTTACATTTGTAAAAGAAGTTGTTCTTTTATTGTAATCTGTTATTTGCTGCTGTGAGGCAGTTCCACCTTGAGGAGTTACGGTTACTGTCACAGGAAAAGTATAGCCATTTCCTACCCAAGTGTTCAGATTTACAAAGCAATTACCTACCGAAGTAGTTACAGTATAATCTCCTAAAGTAATTGTTGCTGCATGTACAGATGCACTGTTAACATCCGTATTACATATATCTGTATATTTAAAAGCATATTTACCATTTAACCAGGGGGATGGTGTCGGAAGTGTCCACTTAAAAGCCATCTGTCCATTGTAGGGGGTAGCAACTAACTGACTACCGGTAAACGTAATAGTGTATGGCGTTTGGCTAAGGTCACCATTTGGATAGGCATAATAGGTGTGGGGATAATATGTCCCTATCTGTGGTTGTACATAATAATCGGTCGTGCTACAATCAGCCGAAGAATAGGGCCACACCCGTATATCATTGGTATGCGTAGGGCCGACAGCTAATACTGCATCTCTTGCCTGCACTAAGCCACAAGCGTCGGTAACAGACACGCGGTAACTACCCGGTGCAAGGTTTTGGAAGGTGTATGAAAGTGTAGTTATCCCGGTTGCCGGCGCCTGGCTCGTGGGGCCACTCACTATCTGGTAAGTGTATGGTGAGGTTCCCTGTGCCGCAGACAAACTCAGTTTTATTGAACCCGTATTGCTGCCACCACACACTTCGGTGGTTGCGGTAGCCGTTGGATTCATATTTATATAACTTGAACTCACCACTATATTATTCACTGTAATGGTAGCTCCGGCATTGTCAGTCACCGTAGCGCTGTAAGTGCCAACAGCTAATGCTGAAAATACATTGGATGCTTGTCCAGACATTATCACAGGGCCGGATAAAGAATACAAATAGGGTTGCGTACCTCCCGAAGCATTTACCGTAATAATCCCTGTAGCCGGGCACTGACTTAGAGTTACGGTTGCCGTTGCAGTAAGTGCTGCATTGGCTGCCATTGAGCAGTAAATAGTACAGAAAAACATTGGTAAAAACTTCTTCATAATATTCTCTTTTAATCTGATTATTTTGTCATACCTACACGGAAATAGCCTCCGGCACTATTTAATGATTCTATTTTAGTTTTATGTTCTCTGTGTCTCTATGGTTTTAATTCGCACAAAGGCACAGATGGCACGGAGGAATATTTTTAATTCACCAAAAGCATCACATTCGTAACTCCACTTGTACATCCGTCTTTGGTGCCTATCACTTTTAATGTATAGGAGCCAGATGGTATCGGGGCACTAAATAATGTGATGCTATCAGTACCCGTACCTGAGTTTATAGTATTGCCGCTCGCATTGTTAATCAGTTGCCAGTTAATAGTCGTCCCCGTTACTACAGAACTTAGTGTAAAGTGTGGTATCTCGTATGAACATACTACTGCCGAGCTGGGAACAACAATTACACGCGGTTCAGGAAGAATTGTGACAGTAGCATTCGTATTATCCGTGCAACTGCCGGAGCTTACCGACACATTCAGAGTAAGAGTTAACGGGGAAGTCCCCTTATTGAAAAGAGTTCCCGTATTAAATGTTGTTCCTGTTCCCGATAGTCCAAAGTAATTGGAAGTCCAGTTCACAGTACCTCCATTATCACCGGAAGCACTTACCATACCCTGACTGCCCGAACATATTGATTGTGTAGCAGGGGTGATAGATAAGCTTGGGGCAGAGATAACCTGCACACTGGTTGTTGCTACTGCACTACAACCGTATTGATTGGTATAGGTGTAAGTAATCGTGTGATTCCCCACTCCTGCAACTGTAGGTGAGAAAAGTCCGGCAATATTTACCCCGGTTCCACCAAATATCCCACCGGTAGGTATTCCTGTTAATTGAACAGGAGTCGAATTCGCACAAAACGAACCCACTGCACTAATGGAAGCAATTGGTGTTGGTGGCTGAGCATTAACCATCACACTCGATGAAGCATCTGACGTACAAGCTCCTGAAGTAGCTGTTACAGTGTATGTACCTGCCGGGGCTGTTATCGTGTTGCCTGATACGGTTACTCCTGTTGAAGGAATCACGGAATATGTAAAAGAAGCATCATAATTACTAATAGTAAAACTGCCTGTCGAAACAGAACAAGTCGGCTGGGTAACAGCACCTAATAAAGGTTGTACCGGTGTTGCAGGCTGGGCAGTTACAGTCAGGGCAGTTGCTGTCGAGATACAACCATCGCTATTCTTCACCGTTACATTATAATTACTCGCTGTCAAGCCGCTGAAAGTAGTCCCAGACTGGTAATTAGTTCCATCAACCGAATAAGTATAACCTGTACCGGTTGGAGCGGTAACGGTTATCGTTCCGGTGGCTGTACTACAGGTTGGCTGAGCCATTACGCTGGCAGTCGGCGCTGCAATAGAAGAACATGAAGGCACTGGAGTTTCCGTATCCTGATTGTTTGTCAAATCCGGATCATATTGATTGCCGGTCACCTTCCCTACATTTGCATAAGACCCTGAGAGTAAAACTTTAGCAGTGAGAGTAACCGAAGTGTAAGCTCCTGCTGCCAAATTGGAAACATTCCATGTAATCGTACCCCCGGATTGTGTTCCTCCGTTGTTAATAGTCCCCACCGTGTAACCATTGGGCAATTCATCGGTAATAACTATACCCGTAGCATCTGCAGTCCCTTTATTTGTTGCTTTGAGGGTAAATGTAACGACATCTCCCACATAAATGGTTGGACTATTGGGCCCGGTAACCGATTTTTCAATCATTAAGTCGGCAGACTGTATAATCCCAAAATTGGCATTGGAAACTGCGCTTGAAACAGTTCCGAGAGACAGAATGCCATCAGGGGTTCCATCGCTTCCTGTGCCGGCACCAAGGTTTTCACCGCTGTTTACCCATCCCGATGGTAATGTTACTGTCGGTATGGCACTCTGACCGATGATGGCTAAAGTAGAGCTGAGGTAAACCGAATAATTTACACCGGTTTCGGCAGAAAGAGTATAGGTTCCATCCGTATTTACGGCAACCATATCACGTACTGTTCCTGAAGTCTTATCATATAAAACGGCATATAGACTTCCGCTAATATTAGTCCCTGTTCCGTTTACCGTATTATCGTTCAACCCGGTTACATCGTTATAAACGGTTCCGCTTACGGGAATGCCTACACTGACTTTATAGTCGTCTTCCACTTCACCGTCACTGGCCACACCGGTGGGATTGGCTATTTCAGTGGCATTGGTAGCAATACGAATACGAGAGTACAACTTGCCTGTAGTAAGTCCGCTAAGGCCTGTCCATGTGAGGGTTGCTGTTGGTGTACCATTGGCGACTGTAGCTGTGGCAACTTCCGAATTGTCAAAAACTCCGTTACGGTTGAAATCAATCCACCCTTTTACGGTTGCACTCTTTCCTGTAGTGTTGGTTACATTTACCGTAAGATTATAGTTCGTAGAACTTGTAGTGAGAGGCGGAAATACTGAAACACCATCTTCATCATCAACATTATTCAAGTCATCACCATCGGCGTTTGTAGATGGATGTCCTACGGTTTCAATATCAATTTTACTGCCAAATGTTAAGGTAGATGTTTTGTTTACAGCATCGAACTGAGCCGGAAGATGTCGGGCGCCATCACTTGCCTGCAAGGTTCTATAACTATCTGGAGCATCACCGAAATCCATTGCCGAAAGCGGATTGGTAGGGAATGCACAACTAACTAAATCACCAGTAGGAGTGGAAAGTGAACCAACCAACGAGATAGTGTAGTCATTATTCATTCTGAATAGACTTCCTCCATTTGCCCCATTAGTGATATATAGTTGCCCTAAATTATCAAAGCCGATACCGTTAGGATTTGCTCCAATGTCTTGAGTAGCTATTTGAGTTAATGTAAACGAGCCTGTTACTGTGGTAGTTGGTAAAGGTCCTTGCAGCTCAAATACGTAGCAAGTAGGATTTGTTGTTCCTGCCAGTATCCACATATTCCCATTACCATCTATAGCCAAATCACCCCCCGTAAATGTATTTAGTATAGTATTAAGAGAGTTACCATATTGGTCTTTATAATGAGTATAGTCTGCCACTATGGTAGTCCATGTATTATTGGAGATATCGTAATATAAAAGTTTGCTGCCACTTGATAAAGCATAATATCCTTTACCATCGTTTGTTACGGCACCTCTGTAAATACTTGCTCCCCCGGTTCCTATAGTGCTTAAAGTGGCATAGGTGTTTGTTGCCGGATCATAACTTACAAATTTCTTCTGAGCCTCAGTCCCTTCACAGATCTGAAAGTAGTAAAATTTGCCATTCACCGGACTATAGCCTAAGGCATTGGCATTTGTTGTTGTACCATAAGCTATCGAATTTATCACTGCACCTAAATTCCCTGAATTTGAAGGATCTGTAAATGCCCTGATTTGACCATTGGTGTTTAAAGAATATATCGTACCATTGTTACAAACTAGCTTAATCCCAAGATTCACATTATTCTGGTCGGACGACGATATGGTAAAAGTGGTGCTTTTCCCGTCAATTGTTCCATCGGTTCCCGTGTTCTCTGCTCCAATAAATTCGCCGGTATTCATCCATGATGACAGTAACGCTGATGCCGGAGCTGCAGCGCCTACTGTACTTTGTACATTGGTAAGGTTTACATAACAAGTGGTTCCAGGTGCATTGTCACAAATACTGTAAGTACCATCGGTAGCTACGGGAACAGATGCTACCACAAGGCCTGTTGTGTTGTTGATCAGATTGGCATATAAGCCCGAAGGAATCACATTGACTGTGCCTGAACTATTATTTACATTTCCTCCATCGGGGTCGTTGAAAACCGTACCCGTAATAAGAGTTGTACAGCAAAGCGCATCTTGAACCCCAACCAATTGACTCGTTCCTATAGTTTGACCACCAGCAGCAATGACAGGAATACCATTTGCATCAACAACATTTCCTAAATTTTTGACTACCGGAGAGCTATATGTTCCTGTGTATGATGTTCCGCTATTACCACCAGGCATTGAAGAATTTACTATATCGGCTTTCGAAAAATTAGCGCCACCCTCTATAGCATCAGGACAACCATCACCATCCGAATCCAAATCTAAAAGATCAGGTATGCCGTCTCCGTCTGTATCGCAGGGGTGATTAGCAAACAAAGCATATGCAAGTGCATCGGTAGAATCAATTCCAGCGCTGGTAATTGTAATTGTGCTGATTAAGGTATTTCCAACCCCCTTAATTATTAGTCTTTGGTTATCAGCAGTAGTACTAGAAGGAGTAATCTTACCCGTTATCGTATTGTAATTTAAATATGGGGTTGCCCCATAATCAGTCAAAACGAAATTTCCGTTAGGGTTTCCACCATTTATTTTAAGAGTTAAGACTGCTGCGGAGCTACTTCCTATTGTAGCATCTAAATCATCGATAAAAAATGCGATTTCTTTTGCAGGTACAGGGCTACTGAATGAATAGGTAAAACTGATATCTCCCTTTTTTGAGTATCTGGGATCACCCCCAAACTGATTGACATAATATCGAAATTGCCCATCTGAGAATCCATGTACATTTGTTTGAGCCGAAGCGCCTGTCAGTGTGGCTGTCAACGTAGAAGACGTTTTT
>Ga0302288_1002028_pt1 | contig 12233 bp, 4 predicted proteins | sample III_Fen_N1_1_FD_194549 | JGI IMG/M metagenome (GOLD analysis project Ga0302288, IMG submission 194549) | Peat permafrost microbial communities from Stordalen Mire near Abisko, Sweden - III_Fen_N1_1 | ecosystem: Environmental > Terrestrial > Soil > Wetlands > Permafrost | place: Sweden: Abisko...
TCCGCCATTTCCCGACTGGGTTATGAAGATGGTCTGTTTGTCGGTACTCATGAACCCATTAATATCTGTGCCTGTGGAAGTAAGAATCCCTGTTGAAGACAATGAACCGGAAAAAGCACGACTAGCCTGACCGTTTGGTGTAAATGCTGTTGTTGTTCCATTTCCGGTAGCCTCCATAACAGTTGTTCCATATATCCAGCAAGCATTACTCTGTGTTTGAATGGAATGCAGTTCCCATGTTCCCTGCAAATCGGCAGTTGAATAAACCGTTGAAAGATTTACTTTTTGCCAGACAATAAGGTTATATCCTCCACTTCCATCGGTTTGCGTGATTATAATTGTTTTTTTATCGGCACTCATAAAACCATCCATATCAGTACCCGAAATTGTAAATCTACCTTTTGAAGTAATTGTTGGAGGATTTGTTGAAGTCTGTGAAGTTGTTTGACCCTGATTATTTGTAGAATAATAAGTGGTACTACCATCTGAAGCAATTGAGGTACTTCCATATGCCGAGCCATTGAAAACGTTTCCATCTTTTGGATTATCAATAAATATGGCATGCACTTGCCACGTTCCCACCAAATCTGCGGCACTATAAGTTACTGAAGCCACAAGTTTTGGGAAATCTTTCTTGGTCCAGTTTGTTCCTCCATTCGCAGTTTGGTATAATGTTGCTCCGTTAGGATTATTAAGACTGTCGTATGTTTTTAATGCCCAACCGTGAGTTGCATTTGGCCAACTCATGGTTAATCCAACGTCAGATGGATTGCTCATGGAAGTATCAGCCGGAAAAGGAGTAACAACATTCCACTGACTTCCACCATTTGTGGTGTGAAGCAAGTTACTGCTGTTGCCACAGGCAATCCAACCTTCTGTAGAACTTACAAATTGCATTTTTCCTAAAATTTCTGTTCCCAAAGGACTAGTTTGAGTTGTCCATTGGGCTAGCGCACTAAAAGACAAAAATGATAGGATTGAAAAAATAAAAGTATTTTTTTTCATCGTATTGATGTCAGTGTTTAAGGTGCTGGCACTTCACTTTTAATTAATTAAAGAAAATTAAAATGTGTTTATTTTTGAGGTTCGTACGATTCTGGAAGTCCAAGTTCGAGTTTTAGTTTTCTATTGTACTCTTTTGAATCGCGAATGGCATCGTCCATAGTTATGGGACTGTAAAAATAGGGCACTGGGTTATTAGGACGCTCATGATGAAACAAACCAGCCAGAAATGCAATGCTTCCAACCAACATACTTGAAGCACCTAAGGCATTGACTATTATTTTTCCATCTGGTGCGTTTTCGTCAAAAATATTTACTGTTGGATCGTAAAGAAGATATCCTCCACCTGCAAATATAGCTCCGATAATTAAAGGAGTAGCATTAATTTTCCATTTAGGTCGTTGGTTTTTAATTTGCTCGTATTTTTCCATGTCCTTTTTGTACTGATTGGCTTTTTCAACATATTCAGGATTATTGGTTAACTGAGCAAATTCATCATGCGATATTCTCTGATTTCCACGGATAATAAACCATGAAGTTTCCGATTTTGTTACAGTGGTTGAATTTGTGGCAACATTTCCCGTAGAACTTGAACCCCCCAAAACTGAATAATAACCAGGGAAAAAGAGACTTTTTGTTTTCTCATTTATTTGAGTATTACCGGTTGTTTCTGTTACAAGTTTTGTATCCTGCAATACATCTAGTTTTTTAGATCGGTAAATTTCCTGTTCTTTGTATTTTCTTGCAAGTAATTTATCCTGAACTTCTTTAGTCTCTTTAATCAGAACTGTTGAGGTTTCACAAGGCTTTACAACCACAAGCTCGCCAAAAACTATCACTTCATCTTTCACTATTTTCAAATAATGATTTCCGGTTACAACAGAATCGATAGAATTGATATCAGTCCCTTTAAAAGATTCATCGAAATATACATTTACTCCCTTCAATTCTGAGAAAATTTTGATGGATCCTTTCTGAGCAGAAGAATTGAACGATAAAAAGAGAGTGAAGAATAGGAACAATAAGGTGATGGTAGATTTTTTCATAAATTCCGTCAGTGATTAAGGTGCTGACGCCGCACTTCCAAAGATTTAATTATCTATTTAAAAATCAATGATAAGCAACACTATGAATTTGGAATTTGATGATACAAATATGCGAAGAATTAAATAATATGTTCACATGTTTTGTGTTAAATTTGCATTTTTAGACAAAATCTGTATCTAAAAATCATTTTTTCCATTATCAGCATCTATAGATTGCTAAATCGTCACTTTCCAATTGATATTAAAGAATGAAAATATCTAACATTTTCATTCTATTACTTCAAATTATTCAAATAATTATTATCTTTGTCACACAAAGACATTGATTTTACAATCAGCGTGCTTGAATTTCAATGCACGCTATTTTTTTTGATATTTAAAACAAAAAAATTAAAATATATTTTTAAAAATCATTCTCTATTATTATGCAAGAAATCAAATTTTACAGTGGTGAAAACATTCCATTGGAACTTCACAAAGTACGTATCGTACAAAAATTAAACTTAGTATCTATTGAACGCAGACTTGAGGCACTTTATGAAGGTGGATTCAACACATTCCGCCTCAGCACCAAGGATGTTTACCTCGACATGCTTACCGATTCTGGCACTAATGCAATGAGTGACAACCAATTGGCTGCCATGATGCAAGGCGATGATGCGTATGCTGGATCACAAAGTTTTTACCGTCTGGAAAAAGCCGTACAAGACGTGCTTGGTAAAAAATATTTATTACCGGTTCATCAAGGACGTGCTGCTGAAAACATCATTGCGCTGGCTTACGTAAAAAAAGGAAGCTTAGTGCCGATGAACTACCACTTCACCACAGCCATGGCTCACATTACCGACAAAGGAGGACAAATCGTTGAATTACTTTACGATGAAGCGTATGTAATCAATTCCGACCATCCTTTCAAAGGCAACATGAACATTGAAAAATTGGAAGAAGTTATCAAGCGTCATGGCGCATCAAACATTCCATTTATCCGCATGGAAGCCTCTACTAACCTGATTGGCGGACAACCATTCTCGGTTCAAAACCTACGTGATGTGCGCAGTTTGGCTGACAAATATGGTATCCGCATTGTACTTGACTGTAGCTTATTAGGCGAAAATGCTTATTTAGTCTTGAAAAGAGAAGAAGAGTTTAAAAACTCTGATATGTCAACTGTTCTCAAAACAATGACTGCATTGGCAGATTTGTGCTATTTCTCTGCCCGCAAAATTAGTTCTTCTCGTGGTGGTGGAATGTGTACTGACCGCCCTGAAATAATGAAAGAAATGGAAGCATTGATTCCACTTTATGAAGGATTCCTGACTTACGGCGGTATTTCCATTCGCGAAATTGAAGCCATGGCAGTAGGTCTTTACGAGACATTGGATGAAACCATGATTTGCCAAAGTCCTAGCTTTATTAAATATCTAGTTGATTCATTAGACGCTAAAGGGGTACCTATGATTAAACCGGCCGGCGTTTTGGGTGCTCACGTGGATGCTATGCAGGTTTGTGCTCATATTCCGCAAACCGAATATCCTGCAGGTGCATTGGCAGCAGCATTATTCTTAATCTCAGGTATTCGTGGAATGGAGCGCGGCTCTATCTCCAACCAACGCGACGAAGAAGGCAACGAAACATATGCTGACATGGAATTGCTTCGTTTGGCTGTACCGCGTCGTGTATTCACATTATCTCAAATTAAATACGTTGAAGACCGAATGCACTGGTTATACGACAATCGCAAACTTATCGGTGGATTGAAATTTGTATATGAACCGCCTGTATTGCGTTTCTTCATGGGAGGATTGGAACCTACCAGTGACTGGCCACAAAAATTAATGAAAAAATTCAAAAAGGATTTTGGTGAAAGCCTGTAGATTAATTCATAATGTATAATTGATAATGCATAATTAAAGCCACCGAATGATATACCTCATTTTGGTGGCTTTTTATATTTCCTAATTATCAATTACTCCTCATTTTAGGTATTTTTCCAGAAATTGATCTTGTTCCCAAAGCAAGTGTAGAATATTCTCACGAGCCACATAACTGTGTTGTTCTTTGGGTAGAATCACCATACGAGCAGGTGCTCCCAATCCTTTCAAAGCCTGAAAATATCGCTCAGTTTGTAGGGTAAAAGTACCGGGATTGTTGTCGGCTTCGCCATGAACGAGTAGCATCGGTGTTTTCATTTTATCGGCCGTCATGAAAGGTGACATGGTATTGTAAACATCAGGAACATCCCAATAATTGCGCTGTTCGCTTTGGAAACCAAAAGGTGTAAGAGTTCGGTTATAAGCTCCACTTCGGGCAATTCCACAGGCAAACAAGTTAGAATGTGTCAGCAGATTTGCAGTCATAAAAGCTCCATACGAATGCCCACCTACAGCCACTTTTGTACGATTGATAAAACCGAGTGAATCAACGGCATCTATTGCTGCTTTTGCGTTGGAAACCAGTTGTTCTATAAAATTATCATTCGGTTCAGTTTTTCCTTCGCCAATAATGGGAAAAGCAGCATCATCAAGAACAGCATAGCCGCGAGTCACCCAATATACAAACGAACCATAATAAGGATACGTAAATTCGTTGGGATTAGCTGTACTTTGTCCCGCACTATTTTTATCTTTATACTCGGCCGGATAAGCCCAGATAAGCAACGGCAGTTTTTCTGTTTTGGCTTTGCGGTCATAGCCTGCCGGCAAATATAGTGTTCCCGAAAGTTCCACTCCATCAGCCCGTTTGTATTTAATTACTTCTTTGTACACATCCTTTATACTTTCGAAAGGATTTGGGAAATGTGTAACCTGAGTTAATGCATCTTTTTGTCGGAAATTGCGAAAATAATAATTTGGATATTCGTTTTTAGACTGGATACGAACCAGTGCCTCTCCTTTTCTGTAATCTTCTATATCGAAAATTTCCTCCATTTTGTCGGTGTAAGCAGATTGATAAATACGTTTGGTTTTAAGCGATGTCAATTCCAGTTGATCAATAAAAGGGAATTGTCCTTTTTGTGTATGTCCTTCTCCAATCAGGAACAAACTATTGTCGGCAATAGCCAAAACGTATTTTCCATAGATATTTTTCCACATCTCAAAATTTCCCGGGTCGGAATATATATCCTGAAAATTCCGATCATTAATCACTTTGGACCTTACATCTGACTTCGAAGGGTTTATAAGGTATGTTTTTTCGTTACGGGTGTCGTACCATTCGTCTTGCACAATAACTGTTGTGGAATTTCCCCATAAAATATTCGAAAAACGCAGAATCGTTTTAGTCAGCAAAGTCGGATTATCGGTAAACGGAGCTTTCCACAGGTAAACAGCATCGCGATATTCAGCTTTGGTCTGAGGATTTCCACCATCCAATGCTTCTACATAAAACAGTGTGGCTGGTTCATCAGCTCGCCAGTTCATTTGCCGTTTTCCTGTCCGAACAGCCATGAAACCTTTAGGCAAAATTTCCGAAAGTGGAACTTCATTCACCGTTTTTACTTCGTTTCCTTTCAGGTCATACACTACAGTTTTTTGTGGGAAACGATTCAGTGGCACCACATAAGAAAATGGTTTTTCTATTGTTGTAACCAGCACATAATTTCCATCAGGCGAGAATGATTCGGAGAAATACATGTTTCCTGTTTTAAATAACTCAGCTTTCCCATTCAAATCCACTTTATATAATTCTGAACTCGCCAAAGTAACAAAATTGGCTTCGTCAGTTGAATTTTTAAGTAAGTCGGGATAAGTTCTGTTTTGGGACTTTGAACCGTCGCTCACCGAAACAATAGGACCGGTAGGCAATTGTTTTTTCGAATCAATCAGCAACGGAAGGTTTTTGGGCAACAGCCTAACAAGTAATTGTTTACTGTTTGAGTACCAGTTAAATGGATTGCCAAGATTGGCGTTTACATTTGCCTCTGTCAGCCGAGTTGCTTGCGCTGTGGCAACATCTAGCACCCAAAGTTCAACTCCGTTAGCAGCTGTATTTGTAAACGCAATTTTCTTCTCGTCTGGTGACCATGTTACAAATGCGATATGCGGATTTTCCGGCAATCCTTTCACTTGTATTGGTTCTGTTGCTACAACTTTACGCACTTTCAGGTTATTGATATAATTCATTGCCGAAGCAATATTATTCACGGGGTTAATACGTAAACCTCCCATACTCATTTCCTGTTGATTTAGATCTTCAAGAGACTTGTATGTACTGCGGTAACTTAGTAACATATATTCCTTGCGTGTATCGATAGAAACTTGTGGGGCACGTTCGTAGTCGGCCAGTTGTAAAATTGATTTAGGAGGAAGTTGATATGTCAAACTTTCTTGTGCCATACTTTTAGATGCCGTCATCAGTATAAGTGCTATTATTAATGTTTGTTTTGTCATTCTCATTCAATTTTAAATAAGCTTACAAAGATACTCTTTTCCTTTTTTAGGTACAAAGATGATTGAAATCAAAAATGCAGAGCCAAATTGACTCTGCATTCTCTTTAGTAAAAAACTAACACCTAAGCAACAATTAAAAGATTTGATTGTTTTTATTGAATCATTACACTGGTTGTAACTTCTTCATCATTGGCAACTGCATTCACTACATAAGCACCTTTCTTGAAATTCGTTATAATTCGGGTAATTCCGTTTGAATTAAAATCGCAATTTTTAAGTTGTTTTCCTGTTACAGAATAGAATACTTTCATCTTTCCTCTACATTTGCCTGAGTTTTCAATAACGATTACATTTTTTTCACAATGAATCTTTATTTTTTTAGGTTTATCTTTCTTTCCATTATCACATTTGTCATTCTTATCTTTTTTCCCATTATTATTAGTTGGTGGTGTTACGATAGGATCTGTTACTACAGGAGGCACAATTACCACTGGATCTGTTACTACTGGAGGAACAATCACTACTGGATCTGTTACTACTGGAGGAACAATCACTACCGGAGGAACTACAGTGTCAACCGGCGCCGAAACTACCGGAGGAGTATCTACTACTGGTACTATGTTGGTAGTTAAAATTTTGAAACGTCTGACTGGAGCAGCAGTTGGCAAAACATTAAAAATATATTGAGAGCCACTTGCTGTAACATCTACAGTTGTATTAGCAACCGAATCTACCAGATACATTTTAGAATATACTGTTTCAATAAGTTGGTGAGTAAATGTTAGTCTATAAATACTGTCTTCGCCAGCTTTAAAACTAATATAGGTATTGTTCAAATCAGGGATAGCATCAATTTGAAAATTTGCAGTGGCTTCTGCTACAAAAATTTGAGGAATTAGTGTTGAAGTGCCAAACATTTTATAGCCATCCCAACCATTATCGAATGCTCTTGTACAAGAAGGAACAGCAAACAACCACATTTGATCTGTAAAACGTGAGCCAGCTACATCAATACGTGTGCATACTAAGTCTTGTGAAAAAGTCTGAGAGGTTAAGAGCATCATCCCGATTGCTACGATTAACGATTTAAAATTTAAAGTTTTCATAATGTTGCATTTTATAAAATAAGTATTTGTATTAATTTTCTTTTCAAAATCTTGATACAAATATATATTTAGTTTATAAGATGCTGTGATATAGGTTCTTGTAGTAATTATTGCGCAGATGTAGCAAGAAATTCGGAGTGAAAAAAATTTTAATATTTAGGCTGTATTTCTAGTAGAGAGTACATACAAAGAGAATAAAATGGAATATTGTAAAAGATTTAGATTGAAATACATATTCAATCTTAAATTTATGAATATTACTATATCAAATTGTAGCTATAATTCTTACAATTGGACAAATGACCTTTGTCCTCAATTATTAGAACTACTAAATAATGAGATTTTTGACTGATAACACATTGCGAAAGTTAACTTACATTAACTCTACATCACATATATATAACATGTATTAATAAATATACTCTATAAATCAGCAAAAAGAAACCACTTGTTGAAACTCCAAATTAGCCATTTTGGAATAATTACTAATATAAATGAAAAAAATCAGCCTTAAAATGATGATTTTGAGCTGTTAAAAAAAAATTGAGCTATTTTATCGTACGGATAGAGAATAATATTGTTGGTTTAAAATGCAAATGGGGTAGGAATAAAATACAAAACAAGAGTAAGATACTTGAATAGAAAAAACCGTTATCAGCAATTTGCGCTAATAACGGTCTATAAAAAAACCAACCTGCGGTTTGAGCTTCTTAAGGGTTATTTTAGTATTAACTTTGAAACCACTTCACAGTTAGCGGCACTACATTTGGCAATATAAATACCACTTGGTAAGTTTAGATTCAATGTTGTAGTTCCAGTTTCACTAAATGGTTTGCTGAGAATCAGTTGTCCTGAGATATCGTAAAGAAATAACTTACCGTTTTTATTTGTATAATTTTGAACGATAATAGCTTTATCTGAACCAGTTACTTTTAAACCTGTTTTATTTTCGGCTTTTGTTTCAGTAGCAATACCATTGCTGGCAACTATCTTGAATCGTTTTATTAATGTGTCAGTAGAACGTACAACAAATGTATATTCTGTACCACTTTCCGAAATATCAATTGAAGTTCCACGTTCTAAATCCATCAAATAAATAGTTGAATAGAAAGTATCCATTTTGTCATGAGTAAAAGTCATAGTATAAATAGAATCTTCGCCCGAATAAAAACCAATTTCAGTATTATTAATGTTGCTAACGCTATTTATCTGATAATCACCACTTGTTTCGCTTGCAAAAATCTGAGGAATCTGCGTAGATGTACTAAAGCTCTTTAGTCCGTCCCAACCATTGTCGAAATTATGAGAACAATCTGAGTTTGAGAACAACCACATTCTATCTGTAAATCGAGAACCTTTTACTTCAATTAATGTAGAGCCCATTGCAGTTTCTAAGGAATTTGAAACTTGTTTTGGTGAACGTTGTTGGTCTGTATTTTTCATAATCGTCGAACTATATGGAATTGATAGTGTCGCATTAGCTGAGTTACTCATTGCTTTTACAAGGAAACCCTGCATGGAAGGAATTTGACGGGGGATTCCTGAATATCCAGCTAGATTTTGTGGTACGGAAGTATATTGTCCAGGATTTGTCCCTGTATTTACATCGCCTCCAATAGTGTTCCAGTCATTATAACTTCCGCAATTATACAAATATACTGTCCATTCCATTTGAGAACCAAAGTTGAGTTGACGAATATCTATTGCAGCAGTATAAGGATTAGCTAATACTTGCTGACCGGGATATAAAGCTGTTGGCGTGTATGGGAATTGACCCGAAGAATAGTTTGAATTAACAAGGTTGCCAGTGAAAGTAACTGTTCTAGCAATAGGTTGAGTTATCTCATACCCTAAAAATGGATAGATAAACCCACTATTCATTTGTATCCAATGATTTGCGATAGTTGTACCAGACTCGTCCCAATAACGAACATATGAACCAGTTGTAGCCGGGCTAATTAGATCAACAGAAGTAACCGGTATTCCAAAGTATTGCCATTTATACTTGGAATAAAGACCCGTTGATGGATTATACACACCTGCAAAGGCTTTTGAATACATTTCTACAGTCGCAGCCACCGGGTTTCCCGACGAATTATAAAAAATAAACGAACCGTTTGGTGCAACAGAGCTTGTCTTGATAATCAATCCTCCTGTTCCTCCGTTATTTGTTACAGTTCCCTGAACTATCATCTGATTTGAAACAGAAATAGTAAGGAATTTTCCTGAATTAATAGTCAGGTTGTTCGACACAGTAAAATCTGTATTCAAATTAACTCCGGCAGCATTATCAATGGTCAAATCATATATTTTATTGTTTAGATATCGCGCATCTTCAATTGATTGAGAAGCTGTACCTGCATAAGCTACTGCTGGTGAATACGAGAAAGCATCTAACCTTCCTGAAGTAGCAGTAATAGTGTTCAGTAACCGCAACGTACCATTTAATGTCACATTATTGGCATTATTAATACTCAGGTTATAAATGCCATTATTATAAAATGAGCCCGATGGAATTGATTGTGCAGAAGTTCCGGCAAATTCAATGGTTGAACTTGTCGAAGTAGCATCAATTTGTGCACCATTAGTAAAAAGTAAATCTCCTTTAATTGTTAGTTTATGACCGTTTGTTACAACCCTATAAGTAGATTGAGCATTAACAATATTCGTTACTGATCTATCTTGATCCAACATACAATGATTAAGCGGTGATGTATAAAACTCAATGGTAGCATTGGCTGCCGGCACTAAGTTTCCCGACCAATTTGATGCCGTATTCCAATCAGTACTGTATGTTCCAACCCACTTATTCGAATTTGTTTCCCATGCACCCATCGTCGGATTTGTCCCCGGACGTGCATTTAATCCATAATCAATAGTAATACCTGAACCATTTATACCGACCAAAGTTGAGCCAATCTTATAATCAGTAGCAACAGTTGAGCCCGCGCTATTAAAATTAGGAACTGTATTTTGACTATTTGCATCCTGACCTGTTGCAGTACGTAAAGCAACTATAGTTGTCCTTGCAGTAGAAGGATAGTAACCAATAACTCCTCCACTGTTTGGCGCATAGTAATCATTGTAATTTACAGTTAAATTAGTAGTTCCTGCAGTTGCATAATAAATTGCGTAATGAGAACTAGATCCTGAAGTTCGTGCACGATAATTTGAAAATATATTATTTTTATAGTCACGTGTATTGCTGGCACCACTTACATATAACGCATAAGAGTTTTGTGCTCCGGTTCCGTTGCTACCTCCAATATACACTGTATTGAAGTACAAGTTACATGTTTGAGAGGCAGATCCTAAATCATAAATACCTGTAACAACATTATAATAATTATTGCCTAAATTAATTATATTGTTAGAATAAGTTGTAACTCCTGTTGCTATTAGAATACCATATAAGGTTGCCACAGAGCTAGTACTTGTGTTTGGCGTATTTAAGCTATGTATAAAATTTCTTGAAACGGTGTTTGTGCCACTCGTGCTTCCTTCGTAATACAAACCAATAACTGCACCGGCGTAATTTGTATAAGTATTTGATAAATTATTGATGGTATTATTTGAGATGGTTCGACTTGTAGATGAACCAGATAATGCAACGCCTATTACGGATGAATTTATTCCTATTGAAGTATTAGCATTGGCAATACTTATATCTTGAATAAAATTATCTGAAACAGTATTAACTGATCCGGCAGAGACAAGAATACCATTAATTTTACCAGTTGTTGAAATTGTTGTGTTTGTTGTAGCGTTTTTTAAATTTGCTATTGTATTTCCAGTTATAATTATACTTCCTGTTCCTGCAGAATTAATCCCATAAACATATTGGGCATTTCCTGTAGAAGTTCCACTTGCATAGAAACTATTAGCTGTACTTGTGCTACCTATTGTATTATTGCTGATTATAGTTGTTCCGGCTGTAGCCGTTTTATATATTCCATAAAGATTTGTGGCATTTACTGAAGAGTTTGTAGCTGCCACCGATCCGATTGTATTGTTCTCACAGTCAACAGTGTTTGTCGATGCAATATTAATTCCATACACGTTTCCACCTGTAGTTGTATTTGTTATAGCGATTGATCCTGTTCCGGTTGATGCTCCGATAGTATTTCCAGATGATGTTCCTACATTCACTAAACCTGCCACAATATTAATTCCATACCAATCGGTTGCTCCTGTATTGCTATAAGCAATATTTCTAATCACATTGCCTTGTATGCTACTTGCCGATGATAATCCGACACTTAGATTAATTCCATTGAAGACATTACTGTAGCCATTTGTTTTGTTCCATGTTCCAGAACAAGAAGCCCCATTACCACCAATATAATTACCAGAGATTAAAAATGAATTCCCCGAAGTGTTATTAATATTGATTACATTATAGTTTACACTTGCAGTCGGGGCAAATGATATCGTCTCATAAAAACTGTTTCCACTAAGGGTAAATGCGGTAGAATTTGAGCTAATATTTACGCCAAAAGAGGCATTTGCAGTATTAAAAAAATCGTATATCCAGTTGTTTTGAATTATATTTCCGCTATTTTCGTGCGAAGCTGTTCCTAAAGAATAAATGGCGTTTAATGGTCGGTTACCAGAACTGACCGACGTAATTTTATTGCTTAAAATTACATTGCCATCATTACCGTTTCCTGCAGTAGCTGATGCAAAATAGA
>Ga0302288_1002030_pt1 | contig 12220 bp, 5 predicted proteins | sample III_Fen_N1_1_FD_194549 | JGI IMG/M metagenome (GOLD analysis project Ga0302288, IMG submission 194549) | Peat permafrost microbial communities from Stordalen Mire near Abisko, Sweden - III_Fen_N1_1 | ecosystem: Environmental > Terrestrial > Soil > Wetlands > Permafrost | place: Sweden: Abisko...
GGAATAACAAGCTTTTTAGATGTTGCGTTTACTAAACTTCCAATTGTTCTATTTTGATCCAATTGCAAATCTCTAATGGCATTTGAGCCCCACGAGTTTGTGGTGGACGCATATATAACGTTGTCACCTGCTAGTGGCACAGAACCTGCTGTCCAATTGGTTGGATCACCCCAATTTGTGCTGTTATATCCATACCAATAATTTATTGGATTATTCACTGCCATCGTAATGGAATTTGATGTCGCTGAGTTTCCGCAAGCTAACTTTGAAGTCATTACACAAGTAACCACATCTTTATCAGTTGGTATATAACTAAATGTTGAAGATGTAGTTGGATTCCCTTGATTTGATCCATTTACTATCCACTGATACGTAGGAGCTGTTCCTCCATTGGTAGGAGTTGCGGTAAATGTTACTGTAGCTCCTGTCGCAACTTTATTTGAAGGGGTAGATATACTTACAGCAGCTGGCAAAATGCTATTAACCAAGACATCTACTGTTGAAGTAGTTGTAAGAATTTGTTGAAAAACAATATCATCTAAGGCGAAATCATTACCATCTCTTACAATGTTTTGATTAACCAATTCAAGGTTCAACATCTTATTTGTTCCTGCGGCAGCATTATATAAAAATTGAGTCCATATGCCCACAGTTGAACTTGCAGTATAAATTGGACCAGCGGCAACTCCGTTAACATACAATTGTAACCGCGATGGATTTGGATTACATACGTTTTGTTCCCAGTAAGTGAATTGATAAATAGCACCTGGAATAACTGGAACAGACTGACTCCAAACTACAACGCCTGCAGTTGGAGATCCATTAACAATCATTTGCATAGTACCTGGTGCAGCTGTATGATCACCATTCGTAGTAAAATTATGATGAGAATAATATGGATTGTTGTCAACAGTATAAACTCCTTCTGGCCATAAGTTTCCATCTGGATAAGTTGTTGATGTACCTGGAGTTACATAAGAATAACCACAACCAAACCCAACATTACCGGATTCAAAGTCTCCGTTTGTTACGAGATTTCCACCAACAACTACATTCCCGACCAAACTATAAGTTCCTGTCATTGACTCTGTTGCATTATTCGTTGCAAGGGCAGGATTTGCTGTTGTTGAATAAAAATTATTTGGTCCTTGCCAATATAAATTCTGAACATCTGTTCCAGTACTTGTCAGACCAATAGATGTATTAGGGCAAGCTGGCGATCCGCTAACTCCTGCAGTGATTAACGGCGATGCAAAAACCTTACCACTTAATGAATCCTTTACAGTAGCAGTTCCATCTGAAACACTAAGAGCTGCTTTATAATTTCTAGCTTTTAGACCTGATTTTAAACGAACGTAAATAGTTGTTGGATTTACCTTATAAGAGGTTGGAGTAGTGCCAATTGAAACCGACGGCAAGGTTAATGTTGATGATGAAAATGGACCATTAATTGAAGTAGACATTTCATAAATTGCTACACTGTCAATAGTTGCAGTAACTGAAGCTGAAAGATTTGTTCCACTGACAACAACAGGCTGAGCTGCAGAAGGGCCACCATTAGGTACCCCACCACTAGTCTGCGAATATAAATATCCAAATCCGGATAATTTACTAAGAGACGAAGTAATTGTTCTTGAACCGATAGCTACCACCGTACCAACACATGAAACTGATTTAGTTATTGCACCAGAAGTAGATAAAACTACGCTGGTATTTAATGGACCGTAAGGGGAGGCTGCAGATGTCAAACCACTTTTCATTCGTACATATACAATCGTATCAGTAGTTAATGTACCGCCATTGTTAGTTAACGGTAGGGCAGTAGTCCCAAACGTTGTTCCATTTTTAGATATTTCAAAGTAGTTTGTTGGAGCCGTGACTGTTACATCTGTCGATAGATTCGTCGCCTTAACAATAAATGTTTGAACCCCAGAAGGACCAAATCCTTGGGTATAAATAAATCCAGAGAGCATTGACTTATCATTATAAACAGTTGGCCCTGGGTTTACAGTACCATTACATAGAATGTTTTGAGTTGTAGCACCTGTAGCTGATAATACAATATTTTGGTTATGACTACCAACACCAAGTCCTGTTTTTAATCTTACATAAACAGTTTTTACTGTCATTGTGTCTCCCGACATCGTTATTGTAGTTGGACTTAAAGTGATTGCTGTTGAAACAAATGTAGTTCCATCTGATGAAACTTCATAATCGGAAGGTGGAGTTACAGTCATTAAAGACACTAGTTTACTCCCCTTAACAGTAAAGGTTTGCTGGGCAGATGGTCCCGTTGAATAAAGATAACTAAACGTCGAAGGTAATACGCTTACTGAAGGAATAATAACTGGGGCCGAAACTACTAATCCAGTACATGCAATCTTCTGAGTTGTCGCATAAGATGAAGAAATTGCAATGGTGTCATTATATGCTGCTTTAGCAAATCCTGCTTTTAATCTAACATAAATTGTATCTAAGCTCACACTACCACTATTAACATTCAAGATCAAAGACGACTGATAGTTAGATGAGGGTGATAATGATATTTCGTAATGAGTTGGTGATGCAATCGTGATATTATCTACCAAATGTGCACCAGTTACTTTAAAAAATTGTGAACTCGAGGGACCAGTTCCTGCAGGATAAGTAAATCCGTTTAAGGTTGTAGGGGAGACAGTAATTGTAGGTGCATAAACATTAATGGTATTTGTAGCAGTTTTGGTACAAGACGTACCATCTGCATAAGTATAGTTATATGAATAAGTAATTGTATAAGTACCAGCACCTGCTACCGAAGCATTGAAATTTGTACCTGTTACCCCTGTGCCACTATATGTTCCACCCGCAGGCAAGCCGCCACTCAACGTAAAAGTTGTATTAGTAGTAGATTGGTCAGCAAGTGTTCCAGTAAAAGTTGGTGGTGAAGTTATAGCTGTTACCGATTGATTACAAGTACTGGTACGATTTAATGCATCTTTTGCCGTCCAAGTAATTGTATTTGCACCTAATGGTAATGGATAAGAGGCATTGTTAGTAACTGTGACAGTTCCAGAACCATTAGCAACTGTCGGCGCACCTAATCCGCTCCCATAATCAGCACTTGCCGTACAGCTAGTTGCCCCATAAAGAGTTGTAACCTGAGCTGCAGTAAGTGCAATATTATAAATTCTGAATTCATCAATCTTTCCATTAAAGTAAGGATCTGCCCATTGCGATTTTCCGATCCAATTGTTGGCTGTATTTCCTAAACCGGAAGGACGGTACGTCATATTTGTATTTGTTGCTACAGATGCTCCATCTATATATAAAGTACCAGTATTTCCTGATAATGTTACCACAAAATGATGCCATGCATTTGTTGAAATAGCAGACGTCGCTTGTAGTACTTGTTCAGAACCACTTCCGGAAGTTGTTATCGCAAAGCGAGGAGCCGTTCCATTCGAAGGTGATAAAAACATATAACCAGTAGTGGTGCTATTACCGAAATCAAATATTCGTTGCCAGGCATTTCCACCAGTCCAATAAACCCAAGTGGATACAGTAAAGTTACCCGTTAATCCACTGACAATACCTGAAGGAAGTTGAATATAATCGCTGGTGGATGCTGTACCTCCATCAAGATTAACCGATCCTGCTGATTTGCCGCTTGTATTCCAAGTCGGAGTATTTACAAAGTTTGCATTTTGGTTTCCAATAACATCATACGCTACAGTACCACTTGTTTCGTTAAACGGATAAGCCGTGATAAGACCGGTTATGGGATTTGCAAAAGCAGACACACTCGGTGGACATGTTATAACAGGTGGAGTAGAAATAGTCAAAATCCCTGTAGTGGCAGCAAAAACAGTGTTATTTGTATTGGTTGCCGCTGAAGTTGTCGATCCGTATGTTCCATTGGCTTGGCTCGTACTACCCAGAATTAGAGAGCTGGCATTGTGGTTTAAGCCTGTACCTAAATTAGCAATAACTCCGGTATTTAAAGTAATATTGTTATTGATAGTAATTGCATTTGCAAATGTTTTTGTTCCGCTACCCGACAAAGTAAGATTATAATAGGTTATACTGGCTATTGTCTGATCAGCACCATTATAAATAACTGTTCCAGTGTTACTGTTAAATGTCCCTGAATTTGTAAATGTCCCTGATGTAGAAATAGTACCTGAATTACACGTTATTGTACCTGCATTTGTTATATCACCTGAAACAGTCAATGTGTTAGATCCATTTAAAGTTACTGATGATCCTGAAGCAATAGAAAGACTACTACATACAGCGTTGGCACTTACGATTGGTTTGTTTGTGACATTAGGAATAGAAACACCATCCGATGCTGTAGGGACAGTTCCTTTCGACCAGTTTGTGGCTGTATTCCAGTCCGTACTGGTTGTTCCTGACCAGACATTTCCTATTTTTAGAATTCCAGTAGCTGCTGAAAAATAGGTAGTATTGATTGTTGCAGCCGAGGAACCCGTACCTCCATAAGTAGATGGTGATTGAGCACTCCCGTTTAAGTATAAAGCATTTGCAGTATGCGTATAACCCGTTCCCAAATTTGCGATTACGCCACTACTTATTGACATATTATTCCCAATAGTAGTATTGGCTGTAAATGTTTTAGTTCCACTGCCTGATAAGGTCAAATTCGAATAGGTTGTGTTTTTTATAGACTGTCCGCCTGCTCCGCTATAATTTACCGTATTACCACTTACAGTAGCTATAAGTGTATTAATCGTATATGTCAACGCAGAGATACTCAAAGTACTTGTACTTGTTGCATTATTAAATGTACCTATTTGTTGTGAAGTATTTGTTATATTTACTATACCGGCAGCATTATTAGTTAATCCTGTAATTGAACCAGAACCCCCTAAATTAATTGTTCCTGTATTTGTAAAATTTGCTGTAGCCGTTCCAAATCCTTGGCTTGTTGAAATAGTTAACGTTCCCGAATTTGTAAGAGTTGTAGGATTCTCATAATTACTCCCCGAGAATGTCAGTGATCCTTGGTTGTTTAAAGTTGTAGGCGTTGCTTGGCCACTAATAGTCATTGTTCCTGCATTGGTAAGAGTAGCAACAGAAACAGCTCCACTAAGAGTTGCTGTATAACCGGATGGGTTTATAAATGTGCCGGTACCTGAAATTGCTCCACTTGCAGTTAATGTCGAATTGTAAGTTAGTGTTATGCCATTTATTACAATTGGCACAGCAGCAAAATTAATTACTCCGTTCAAAATTTGATTATTTGTATCAAATGTTTGAGTCGCGGTTCCCGAGTTAAAAGTACCATTATTGGTTATTCCTCCCTGAAAATTCACAGGAGAATTAGCAGAGTTATTCCAAGAACCTCCGGTATAAATAGTAACCGAACCTTTTAATACAGGTGAAGAACCGTACATACTTATCGTAAAAGTACCAGTGCCACCTCCACCACTTGAATTACCGATAGCAGTTGTCCCATTTACTGTCAAAGTATTACTTGCATTAGCAGTAAATGTTGTTCCACTTCCAATACTAAGATTTCCAGAGATTGTCAGTCCTGTAACAGTGTTTGTTGCAGCAGTTCCACTCAATGTCAGATTACCTCCAATACTTGTTGTACCGGATTGTAAAGCCTTTGTACCGGAGCCAGATAAAGTTAGATGATAATAATTCACTCCTGCTATCGTTTGAGCAGCTCCATTGTAAATAACCGTACCTGAATTGGGATTAAATGTCCCTGTATTGGTAAAAGACCCGGTTAAGGAGATTGTTCCTGAATTACTTGTTATCGTACCTGCATTGGCAATATTTCCTGAAACTGTCAAAATGTTTGATCCATTGATAGTAACAGAAGAATTCGCCAAAATAGTTAACGCAGAACATACTGCACTTGATCCAATTATGGGAGCATTTGTTACATTTGGAATAGATACTGCATCCGAGGATGTAGGCACTGTTCCTTTCGACCAGTTAGAGGCAGTGCCCCAATCAGTATTCGTTGTCCCAGTCCAAGTATTTGAAGTATTAATGATACCTGTATTTGTAAAATAGGTATTATTTGTATTAATTGCCGAAGAAGTACTACCTCCGTATGTAGAAGAGGCTTGTGCAACGTTATTCAGATACAATGTATTGGCAGTATGTACAAAATTTGAGCCCAAATTCGAAGCAGTACCACTTGCAATAGAAATATTATTATTCACAGTTATTGCAGACGGAAATGTCTTTGTACCACCTCCTGACAGACCCAAATTGAAATACGTAACAGGTCTTAATGTTTGTCCTGAAGCACCTGTATAGTTTACTGTATTTCCATTTGCTGTTGCAGTAAGATTAATATTATCTGCAGTTCCCCCAATATTCAAAGTACCCGTATTTATGAGTGTTCCACTTCCACCAAAAGTTGTTCCGACAGTTAGCGTTCCACTATTTGTATATGAATAAGAGAGTGTTAAGCTTTGGATTGATGTTGTGCCACTTCCACTAAAGGTATTAGAACTACCTGAAAATGTATGTGTGCCTGTAGAAGAAGTAAATGATGTACCATTGTTTGTTAGACTTCCGGCAAAAGCATAAGTACCGGCTGCAGATTCGTTCCAAATACCACCACTATTAATTGTAACGTCCTGTGAGAAAGTGTTCGTTCCGGCACCTGCAGTAAATGTTCCCGTTATCGATGTTGTACCTCCTACTGTAAGATTATATCCGGCAGCATTCAGCGTAGCAGTACTGTTTATGTTCAGATTACCAGTAAGAGTCAGATTACCGGAGAGTGTCAACGAATTGGTAGATTTAGAGACCGCAATATTATTAAAGCTATTGTTATTAATGTCTAATATCGTTGCCGCAGTTGCTCCAGTGAAATTAATAGTTGAACCCGTAAATGTTGATGATCCATAGCCATTACGTGTCCAACTTCCAGATACATTATGGGTAAATGCACCCCAGGTAACATTATATCCATTATTTAAAATCACATTTCCACCAATAGTCAATGCTGATTGAGCAGTAGTGGTACAATTATCTATTGTAAAATTACCATTAATTGTGGAAAGATTAGCCGGTAAGGTTTTTGTACCACTACCTGTCAATGTAAGATTATTAAATATTGTAGCCCCTGTACCCCCAATACTTTGAGCGGCTCCGTTCAGGGTAACTGTACCTGTGCCGGGAGTAAATGTTCCACCGTTATTGATCCAGTTTCCCGCTAAAAAATGACTAAAGGTACTTCCGGCCAACGTTGCTCCTGAAGCAATTGTCAGATTTCCATTGACAGTTAAAGCTCCTCCAGCAGTCTGAGTTCCACTTGTATTGCTGATTGTAAGATTGCTATACGTCCTAGAAGTGACACTTTGACCACCTGTTGGAGCATCATATTCAATAGTGGAATTTGCACCAAGAGTTATAGTTGGTGGTGTGGTAGAACTGATTGCTGTACCGGCAGCTCCTGAAAATCCAGCAGCATTGGCTGTTCGAAATATCCCATTTATATTTACCGTACTTCCCGTTGAACTGTTCCATATAAGATTTGATGTTCCTGCATCGAAGATAGATCCTTCAGTAATTGTCAATCCATCATTGGCACCTCTAGCAATGGCTACACTATTTGTATTTAAGAGACTCCCAGTATTTATATCACCAATAATAATATTCCCTAAAACATTTGTTCTTGTAACCGCAGCTCCAAAAGTAGCTCCAGTAGCACTTGTATTGTTGACACTTATATTGTTGAAATTATATGGGTTATTAGGAATGGTTTGTGCAATAGTGCCATTAAAATTTACAGTACCTGTTGATGCAGTAAATGTGCCGGTACCTCCTGCAAATAAAGCTCCTCCAAGATTTAACGTGCCAGCTCCAGAAAAAGTAATTGTAGCACTACCAGTACTCCCAGTTGCCGTAATGTCACCGGCAACAGTAACAATCCCTGTTGAAATTGTAATTTGGTGTCTATTGGGGCCGCCACCACTTGTAAACGCAATACTACCTGCATTTAAAATGCCAGCACCAACAATAATTTGATTGTAATTTGATCCTGGTCTTGGAATTGTTATTGCTCCTGATACATTCAGTATAATTCCAGAATTAATAGTCAATGAAGTTGCAGTACTGGTGGTAAAAGTTATAGAGCTACATGCTGCATTAGCTGTTACAACAACATTATGACCTCCTTCAATAGTTACAGCATCACCTGCAACAGGTACACCTGCACCGCCGCCTCCACCAGAAGTTCCAGACCATGTAGAAGCAGCATTCCAGTTACCACCTGTTACTACAGAAAAATAAGTTGCCCCCTTCACGCTTCCTACTCCCATCACCAGGAGCATCAGCGCAAGAACAAAACTATAGGCAAAATTTGAAGATTTTTTTGGCACACAAATTCCCTTAGCCGCACGAACGGTTAAGGATAAAATTTGAAAGAAAAAGGTCATAAAAGGTGTATAACGCTTCAGCATATGTCAAAAAAATAAATTAGTATCGGTTTTCCGGGCAATCCGGTCAATATTGTAAACTATAACGTGAATTGAATCGGGTTTCGCGATTATTATCATAAGACCGCGATTTGGAATTATTCCCTTCGGTCATGACCGTTGGTTCGCGAGACCCAACAGAATTCTTTTATTTTGTAATTACCATAGAGACACCTTCGTATCTCTATGGTTTTAGGATTTCTTCTGCCGTTGCAGAAGGAGTTTATGATGATTAAACTATCACTTTCATTACCGGTTCGGTAAAGTCGGTAGTACCACCGGGTGTTATAGCCGCCGAGCGGAAATAACAAATTTCACCAACATTGAGACCATCTACATCGAAATCTGCCCGGGTTGAATGTCCCAACGTGATCCATTCGGTTTTGTTTCTGGACATTTCCCAGATATAAGCTCCCGCTTTGTCCACTGCTTTTGCCACCAACTGAACTGATCCCGAGTTTTTCCCATCCAACACCGTCAATGGAAGTTTCACATAACTGCTCGGCGTTTGCTTCGTAACATGAAAACCACTGCTTAATATCAACGTTTCATCTCCATCGGCAATCCTGTTAACAAAACCGGCCAATTTCCTTAAATAGGTATCCACATCCTGTTCAGCATCGTGCATGGCCGAAATGGCCGTATGGCTACCGTCTTTGGCTGCCATCGAAGCCGATTCCAATTTATCTGCTTTCGTTCTTCCGTCGGTTAAAGAAACGTCGGGATTCATGAATGTAGAATGAGTTGTCAAATTTCCAATTACATTACGCAGAAATACAATTTTTTCTGCTACTGATATTTTTATAAAATCAATTAAAACACTAACTTTTTTCATTTTATTACATGTATTAAAGTCAATGTTGTTTAAGTTTACCTACATCCGTCAGATCGGTTACAGGTTATCAAACACATTTTTCATCACCAAAGCTAAACAACATTGGGATTATTATTTGAAAAACATTTATTTTATAATTATCGCCTCCTTTTACACTAAAAAAGAGGCATTTTATCCTAAATCCGCATAACCGTTTCAAGCGGTCAGGCGGAAATCATCACTCACTGGCGAACCCCGCGGAGTCATTTGGGGGATTCTATCAAGAATCGGCTCTGTTTCTGTCAGCATTGAAGCTGTTCTTTCAAAAACAGGAGCTATGTAAGTTCGACCCGGTGCTATTCCTGTTTGATTACGTACTGTGCGCATTCGCCTAGTAGTTGTTCTAATTGAAACAGCTGCTGTGCGAGCAAAAACAGATCTTGTATAATAAAAACAGGTGCTGCCTTTCCAAAAATAGGTGCTATACGAGCAAAAACAGGAGCTGTTTCCAGAGAAACAGGAACTGTGCGAGTAAAAACAGGTTCCGATAAAACCGGTATAGCAACTGTAAAAGTTTTTCTTGCTGATAAAAATGTTTCGGCATAATAAGAAGGCTTAACTATTTCAGCACCTCTCATACTTCCCATTCCCACCAACAAAATATAAAAGCTACTATCAAACGTTTTGGACGTTCAATAGCAGAAATTGATTTGCAACGATTAGAAATAGAGTACAACGGTTGCATTTTTATTTTTTGGTATAACCTGATATCAATAAACATTGATTTGATTATTAGTGGTATAGCTAATTCGCTAATCGAAATAAAGACCCATCAAACATCCTGCTTTTCGAGATTCATAGTATTGGCAAAAAAACGGTGCAAAGATACTCAAAATTTTCTATTAATTTGCTGTTTACTACACAAATATTGTACTTTTTGCCACATCAATGGCATATTCACAGTTTTGTAATGACTTCAAAACGTTTTGATAATAAAAATCAATCTACAAGCTTATTATTCAACGCATAATGCGTCAATTCCACGTTACTTTTGATATTTAATTTTTCAAAGATACGAACACGATAAGTAAACACCGTACTTATACTTAATCCGAGCTCTTTTGCAATATCTTTCACTTTTTTGCCTGCCACAAGCAAAAACATAATTTCTTGTTCACGGCCTGATAACGTTTCGTGAGGTAGTTGGCTTTTATCCGGCATATAATCAAAAGCAAGTTGCTCGGCAAGATTAGTGCTCAAATAACGGCCTTTGGTATGTACTTTCCGAATCGCAATAACCAATTCATCAAGTGCAGTGTCTTTACATAAGTAACCCGATGCCCCTGCTTTTAATGTTCTTAGTGCGAATTTATCTTCGGGATGGATACTTAATACTAATATGTGAATATTAGGTTTTAGCTCCTTGATATCTGTAAGTAATTCAAGTCCGCTTCTACCCGGCATATTCATGTCCAACAACATAATATCGCAATCAATATTCTTAATATTCCGAATGACATCATCTCCGCTTTGAGCCTCTCCCACAACTTTTAAATCAGGTTCTTCTCGCAATATTTTTTTTAATCCTTCACGAATTATTTCGTGATCATCGACAATGTATATACTTATCATAATTCAAATAATTTAATTATATTTTTATTTATCAGCATTTTATTTGGCCTGTTGATTGCTTTTACACAGCAAAACATCTGAAATTGTAGAATATTTAGCAATATGTTGTTTGCAAATGTAATAATTTTTTTTTAATCAATATCAATTATTATCAGGCATATATGAAGATTTCATGCAAAAAAATAATCAAGCATTTCGTTTTCATACAAACTATAAATTTAGTGTTGCATTTTTATGTGTTACTTTTATTAATGGATGATAAATATTTGTTATTTAAAACATAATGTGTAAGCTGGACATTATTCTTTAAATTTAACTTTTCCAAGACTTTACGCCTCGAAGCTGTCACTGAGTTTACGCTAATGGATAGTTCGGCCGCAATGTCCTCATATTCTTTTCCTTTAGCAATTAATTGTAAGATATTATTTTCTAAGAAAGTCAGTTTTCTTGCTGGTCGTGTTTCTTCAGATAACACATCGAATGCCAATTGCTCAGCCAGATTTGAGCTCAAATATCGACCTTTGGATGACACTTTCTGAATGGCATGAACTAAATCATTCAACGCAGAATCTTTGCAAAGATAACCTGATGCTCCAGCTCGCAACAGAGGCAATGCAAATTTATCTTCAGGGCTGATACTCAATATCAAAACTTGCAATTTAGGTTTTCGTCTTTTAACCTCTTCTATTAAATCCGGACCTTTTCTACCCGGTATATTTAAATCGAGTAGCAAAATATCACAGTCGGTTTCAGAGATTCCTTTTATAACCTCGTTTCCGTTTTCTGCTTCCCCCACTACCTCCATATCAATTTCGTCATTGAGAATTCTTTTAAGCCCTTCACGAATTATTTCATGATCATCGACAATAAATACCTTAGTCATAATACCTGATTATTTAAATTGTGTCTTTTCTTAATCTAACATTTAAGTTTAAAATTTGTATTTGCTTTAAATTTCCACTTTTATTGTTGTCCCTTTATCTTTTTGAGAAGTGATTTTTAATTTACCTCCTAAAAGAAATACTCTCTCCTTCATGCCAAGCAGTCCGTAAGAGTCTATTTTTCTTTTATCATTGGTATCAAAACCAATACCATTGTCTTTAATCTCAAGAGTGAATTTATCTTTAGCCTCTGTTAGTCTTACCTCTACTTTGGTAGCTCTGGCATGCTTTGCAATATTATTTAACGCTTCCTGAACAATGCGAAATAGAGCTACCGAATGTTGAGAGTTCAACTCCAAATTGTTGGTGTGATTAATCAATTTACATTCTATTTTATTCCTTTCAGCAAAGCTCTTAATGTGCTGGTTAATAGTTTCAATAAG
>Ga0302288_1002034_pt1 | contig 12205 bp, 12 predicted proteins | sample III_Fen_N1_1_FD_194549 | JGI IMG/M metagenome (GOLD analysis project Ga0302288, IMG submission 194549) | Peat permafrost microbial communities from Stordalen Mire near Abisko, Sweden - III_Fen_N1_1 | ecosystem: Environmental > Terrestrial > Soil > Wetlands > Permafrost | place: Sweden: Abisko...
TACTATTTCTTTCTTTAATCATTGTTTTCAAATCATCTTTTTCAACTATTTCTTTAAGTTGGCTTTCAAAATTAACTTCTTTTCTTTGATAGTCAGGCGTCATAACGTTTGCTGTGTTAGCTGTAATCGCCTTTTGACGCATCATCAAACCATCAAGTGCCAATTTTGTTATGTCAATCGTTCTGTTTGATACTAAATCCATTTCCCCTCCTTAGTTAAAAAGCCAAAAAAGCTATTCTTTTCCCTTTTTATCCTTTTAAAATTGTTATTTCAAACTCAGTAGAAACTTCGTCTGATTTAATTAACCTCAATTGAGCAAATTGCTCTTCCAAAGTTTTCTTACAGATAACAAGCCCTAAACCTGAACCTGAAGCTTTTGTTGTGACCCCTCCAGAAAAAATATTTTCTTGGATTTCTTTTTTTATTGGTATTCCGTCGTTTGAAACTATTACCTTGACGTTTTCATCTGCAATTTCTGTTCTTACAACAATATGACCCGTTTCTTCAATACTTTCAACTGCATTTTTAATCAAATTAATCAACACTGCCAAAAATTTGTTTTCATCAACCAAAACATTTGCGGTCTGAGCAATTTCGATTTTAAACTCTACATTTTTACCAAACGCATAACTCTGTGCAAGTCCAACTGCTGAGTCTACTAAAGTCTTCAAATCATACTCTTTCAAATCGGCGTTGTTTAAAGATTTGAATTCAAAAAGCAAATTTCCTGTCATTTGAAGTGATTTTCTAATGCAATTTCTTGCGTTAAGTATTGATTTTTCAATTTCTTCGTTCTCGAATTTTATTTTACTTGATTGTTTTTCAATTATTTCTGAATACAACTTGCTGATTGAAAGTAAGTTTCTCATCTCATGAGCGATATAACTCGATTTGGTCAATAAAAACTCTAAACGGCCTTCCAAATCTGCGTTGTCTTGTTCTGGCTCTTTTGTCATTTGAGAAATCATGACTTCCTGATTTTTTTCGTTCAGGTTTTCAACGATTTTTCTTATTGAAGAATTCAAAATATCGTTGTCACGTCTGTCCGGTTGCATTTTTTCTTGATACTCACTCAAATCTACTGTTGAATTCGCCTTGATTATATCAAACGCATCTGAAAGATTTTTTGAATTGTGTAAAAGATAAATCTGAGCGAAATCTTTTAATTCACTTTCTTCGTAATCGAAGATTAAAACAGCGCCGAATCTATGCGCCAAAACGCAAACAAACTCAGTCTTGTCCCAAATTTTTTCTTTTAAAATATTTTGAAATTTATCACCCAAAGGGCTGTCTGAAAAATCGTATACTTTTGAATTAGAATATTCAAGTCGTTTTAGAATCCCACCAAAAGACGCTTTGCTTTTATCTTCAAGACGGCACAAAACAAGTCCTTCGATGTTCTGTTCCAAAATTGGTTCAACAATGGAACGAAACAGACCATCAATGGTCTGCTCGTTACATGGTTTATTCTCTTGAATATAAATTAAGTTTTTTAGTTCATTCTTTTTGTACACGATACTCATATCCCTGTTTTTGCATTTAGACTTTAAACGCTTGCTAACTGCATTTTTCTCTTGTTTGTAAACCCGTTGTTAATCGCATAAAGAACAGCTTGAGTTCTGTCGTTTACTTGAAGCTTTTGGAAAATATTGTTTACGTGAGTTTTAACCGTTGTTTCAGAGATAAACAATTTTGCCGCAACGCCTTTGTAAGTAATCCCTTGAGTTAACAAGTCCAAGACTTCTTCTTCTCTTTGAGTCAAGTAAGAAAGCAAGTTGTCTTCGCCTGAAACGATTGTTGCTTCTTCTTTGAAAGAGCGTTGGAAATACTCGAAGAATCTTGAAGAAAGAGCAGTTGGAAGATAAATTTTTCCAGCAGCAACTTCTTCGATTGCGTAAATTAGTTGAGCAGAAGCCATAGTTTTTAAAACATATCCTCTAGCTCCGATTTTCATAGCTCTAAAAATCAAATCAGCGTCATCATAACCGCTTAGAGCAATAATGCGAACCCCTAAGTCCAACTTTTCGATTTCTTGAATAGCTTGTAAGCCATCTTTTTCCGGCATATTGATATCCATCAACACGATGTCCGGGCGGTGTTTCTTAACAAGTGAAATCCCTATATTTGCACTTGTAGATGTAGCTACCACATCAAATTGTCCCTCAAGACTGATAATCTCCCTAATCCCAGCTAAATGCTCGTAATTGTCATCAATCAGTAATACTCTGGCTTTCTTCTTAAATTCCACCACTCTTCTCATTGCCTACTCCTTTTATTATCCAGTAACCTAAATTTTCTTCCCTACTCTAAGCATATTACCTCCTTATAGATGAGGTTAACATCAACATATAGATGCATTTAATAGAGTTTTTGGGTGTATAAATCGGCTTAGACCATATGGTCTACTGGGTAGGTGAAAGACAATGGTGAAAAGGGAAATAGGAATTGTGAGAAGTGAAAGGTGAGACGTGAGAAGATTTTTTATTAATCCAAACGTACTAGTACGAATGGAGCAAATTTAGCAATACAAAAATACTCCGAAAAGACGCTTGTAGACAAAATCTATACGCAGGAGAGGGGAGATTTTTAAAAAGTGTAAGCCGAGAGGCTAACCGACTAATATAAGAAACGGCGGATCCTATTAAGGAATACGCCGTTTCTTAATTATTATAGAATATCATACAATCTTTTATGCGTAATATTCTCTCATTTTTTCTTCGCTCGTCATTTTAGGTGCTTGGTGCTCCCAATGATATGGCTGTTTATTCAGCTCAGGGTTGAAGTCCTTGCTCAGGACGCCTTCATTTTTTAAACGCTGTGCAATATTCGCCAAATGCTGTTTAATTCCTGCCAAAACACCCTCAGAGCAAGGCTCGTCTTCAGGTCTCAAAATGACAGAATCCTGACTCAAACCTGCCGCTTTTTCTCTTAATATATGATCTTTACCGACAACAATAATATTTCTACCGTCATTATCCATCATTGAGATATCGTTGCCGCCGTCGCCGATTACAATAACATTTCTGTGGTCATAATTTTTAGTCAAGAAATTGACAGCCTCACCTTTGTTGGCATGCGGTGCTGCTATATCAAACATTACGTAAGGTTTGCCGCTGAACAAATAAGGTCCTGTTATTTTATACTCAATATTTTTTGATTTGGTTTTTTGTTCAAGTTCAGATAAAAACTCTTTAACTTGATTCGGAACTTTAAACGATTCTTCTTTAAACATGTCGCTTGTTTCGTTGGCGCCCAATTTAATACTTTCATTTTCTATGCAGACTGTAGCTACATAATTACAAGCGTCGGCGTCGGGATTTCCAACAACTTCACCAACCGTTTGAGTTTTTAAGTTACTGAATTTTGAACTTTTTGTTAAATCTTTTGCCATTTCCAGCACATTTTGAGACTGGAAACCACTTGTAGCGTTTAATCTTGCCCAGTCTTGCATTTCAAGACCCTTGGTTGCCGTAGGCATTCCTCTGAAAATCGTCCCGCCGTTGAAACAGACAGATAAATCAGGAGGCATAACTGCGCCCGATTTTATTGTACGAGAAGGCGGTCTTGCGGTTATATAACCCCAAACAACTTTTAGTCCTGCGTTAGTATAATCAAAGCAAGTTCTTTTTATGCCTTCGTTAAGCTTTTGCAAAGCTTCCTTGTCCTTACCGACCCAAGTACCGTCTAAATCAGATAAAATCACAACTCTTGGAGTTCCGGGAACCTGATGAAACCGCCCTGATTTGTCTACCAAAGTTGCAACTCCAAGATGCGGGTTTTTTTCAAGCACATTTGCTAACTGATGGGTTTTCGCCCCTAAATTACCTACTCTAACCATGTCTTTTCTCCTAATAAATTCCTCGTTGTATTTAAAATACCCCTAAATTTATTTTTTTGCTAGTTTGGCAAACAAAAAAAGGATTACATTTTTAAAAACAGACTCAGGGTAAGGGTTTAGGGTGCAAAATCTCGTATTTACATTCTGTAATATTGTAGGGATGGATTAGCAGTATACAAGGCCTTTAATCTCCATAAAGGAAGATAAAATGCCCAACAATAGCAAATGTAAAGGGGTACAGATATCTGTACCCCTCGTTTTTATTGATGTTCTTTACGAATACCTTTGTATGGCTTTCCGTCATCTTTTTGAGACATAAACTGCCCCGTATCACTATCTCTCTTAATATAACGATCAATTTTTTCATTATAACATTGAGATCGATCCTTTACAGCGCCTTGTCTGTGTCCATCCCCTTTTGGTGGATTTTTTGCCATTTAAATCACCTCCTTTTTCTCTACGTACTGCTTTTTCACTTTCAACAGTCTCAAACTCAAACCCGACCCGTACTTGAGGAGTCCACCATCGTAATTATTTGAAAACAAATAATCTGTATCCCTAAATACGTCTAACATATCTTCCAGACCACTAGGCTCATTATAAATATGCCCAATGAGACTTTCTGATTCCGATCTTTTAGAAGTAGACTCCTTTGCCCTGTATATTTGTAAAAAACTTTTTTCTTCTATCGCAATTCGCAATAACGCTCGGACATAATATCTATTGAAATCACCAAAAGCAATAAATTCATTTGCATTAATCCTAGTCTGTCGACCACGGCTGTCAATGTTAACAAAAAAATCTCTTGATAATTTTTGAGATAATTGATTGGGATCAGATTTTTCAAAACACTCCCTCAACAAATTTATGTAATCTTTAACACGGCTTTCTTTTAACATTTTATCTTCATAAAATTTTCTTGATTTGAGGTCATTATCAAGTTCTTCTTGCATAATTGCTCTAGTTTTTGCATCCAAATTTTCAAAATTATAAATCATAATTTTTTCTCCATTCTTTTTTTGTAATACTAAATTAAGCCACAATAGAATAAACACATCTATCATGGCTTAATTTGGTATTTTTGGCAATTTAGTCATGTCTAATCCTCCTACTCTATTCCTATCCCAGGAGCTAGATCAGACATTTGACTTATTTTGAATTTGATGATAATATTTTATTGAATTAATTTATTAGTCTAGGTCATCTGATCTGGGCTCTTTTTTTATCCCTACTAACATTATAACATATGACTCCATGCCTTTAAAGTGTAGATAATACAATTAAACCATTAAACTTAACAAATCTTAACCAGCATAAGAAAGACCTCAGCTTGTTTATTCATGCTAAAATAATCTTAAACTGGAGGATGGTAAGATGGAAATTGTTATATTTTTAGTGGGATTTGTATTAGGCGCCGGCATTGTGTTTGCGATATTTACTTCTACACAAAAAAAAGCCGAAGACTCAAAAGAACAGATGCTTTCTCAAATGCAACTGCAATTTGAAAACCTTACCAATAAAATATATAAAGAAAGTTCTGAAGAATTCACCACCCAAAACAAAGAAAAACTTGAAGAATTTTTCGCGAAGTTCAAAGAACGCATAGAAGACTTTGAAAAAAGAACCGAATATAATCTAAAAACCGAAGCCGAAAAATTAATCCAATTCGATTCGAACATAAAGACATTTATTGAAGAAGGAAACAAAATTTCTCATTACACCTCGTCTTTAGTGAACGTGATGAAGAGCGACAACCGCCGTCAAGGCAGCTGGGGCGAAATCGTGTTGGAAAAAGTCTTGGAAGCTTCAGGATTGAGACTTGATGAGGAATACTCGCTTCAAAAAGGCAGCGCCGAGGGCAGACCCGACGCAACAATTTATCTTCCGGAAGAAAGATGTGTTTACATTGATGCAAAAACCTCACTTTGCTCTTGGGAAGCTTTTGTAAACTCCGAAGACACACAGGACAAAGAACAAAAATTAAAAGATTTTATCGACTCAACAAAAACGCACATCACAGGGCTTGCTAGACGTGACTACACAGCAACAGAAGGCTCTCCGGATTACGTTTTAATGTTCATTCCGATTGAAAGCTGCTACTCAATTCTATTCTGCGAAGACAACAAACTTTGGGATATCGCTTGGAAAAACAACGTTATGCCTGTTTCACCGTCAACTTTGCTTGCGGCTTTAAAAATAATCAACCAATTCCACACTGTTTCAAGACAGAACAAAAACGCGGTTGAAATCACAAGAATCTGCACAAAAATGATGGATAAATTCTCAGAGATGTTGAAAGATTTATTGAAAGCCAGAGAAAATATAATTTCTGCACTGACAAAAGTGAACGGCAAAGATAATATTTTGACAAACATTGATAAGTTAAAAGAACTCGGCGCAACCATGAACAAAGACGTGCCCGAATTGAGCGATGACGTAATCGAAGAAATTGCGACCGCAAAATAAAAAGTCGGACTTTTTGTCCGACTAATAAATAAACCTTTTCCCGTATCCAATAGCTTCCTTTGTTTTTTCTTTGAATTATCTAACTACTTTTGAAACGAAGTTTGTAATTTCAAAGAATGAATCTTTTACGAAATCGCCCATCAATTGACCAACGCTACGGTTTTCGATGTAGTCGAATGCTGTGTAGATAGGGTCTTTAGATGTGTTGAATTGCATTGTTAAATCGTGGTTTTTACGAAGATAAGAAAATTCGTTCGGGTTTTTAGCTTTCTTTACTCTTCTTCTTCTAGGAGTAGAATACTTGCCGTTTCCGTTTTTTTCGTTTGTAGTAGGTGTTGTTACGAATAGCATTTTCTTTATCTCTCTTTGTGTTATCTCTTATGTATATATAAAGGTATATACTTTTAAAAAATTGCCTTTTCGGGGGGTGTTATGTAACGAATTGTGACGTTATTGTTTTTATGTTAGAATATTTTTCACAAGGAGGAACCCCATGAACAAATTATTATTAACTCTTATTGCTTTAATAATCGGCCTAAATGCCTTTGCTAGTGAGCCTGATGACGCCTTAAAATTTTTCAACGGCTTTGTTAGCGCTTCCAATAGTTACAGTTCAACTCTTTTAAACATGTACTCAGATAATGCAAAAATCACCAGACAAGTTATCAAGCCCAACGGACAAACTGTGAACGTTCCTTTTAACATTGATACATACAAAAGACAAATGAAAATCAGTTCCAAATTGGCAAAACTGAAAAATTATAAAAATCATTATTCACACATAACCGTGACAAAAGTTTCTAACGGGTATAAAATAGAATCATTAAGACAGCCATGCACCGATTGCAACAAGTTAAAAGCGGTAATGGTTGTGCAAAAACAGCCAGACGGAAAATGGCTCATTGTGGACGAATTAATGCAAACAAAAGAACAGATATTTTTGAAGTATGCAAAGTAAGGGAATTTAATGTTAAATAATTTTAGATTTTTAACATCAGGCGAATCTCATGGCAAATGCCTAAACGGGATAATTGATGGGGTACCTGCTGGGTTTGAAATCGACCTAAAATCAATAAACGATGAACTCAAACGTAGACAAGGCGGTTGGGGACGCGGCGATAGAATGAAAATCGAAACCGACGAAGTTGAGATTAAATCAGGCGTAAGATTTGGTAAAACAACCGGCGCACCAATTTGTTTAGAGGTTAAAAACAAAGATTTTGAAAACTGGCAAAACATAATGAGCGCTGAAAAAATAGACACAGACGAAAACGAAAAATCTTTTACCAAACCTCGTCCAGGACACGCTGATTTTGCAGGCTCGATAAAATACGATTTGAAAGATTTGAGAAATATCTTGGAGCGCTCAAGTGCTAGAAAAACAGCAATTGACGTAGCAATCGGCTCTATCGCAAAACAAATATTAAAAGAATTTGATATCACATGCTCTTCTGAAATCATTTCCATTGGGAAAGAAACTACAGAAGACAAAATGAAAGAAAAAATTGACATTGCAAAGGCGCAAGGCGACACCCTCGGCGGTAAATTTGAAGTTGTTTTTGAAAACTTACCTGTCGGCCTCGGCTCACACGTTCAGTGGGACAGAAAACTTGACGCTCAGGTAACACAAGCTGTTATGAGTATTCCAGCCGTCAAAGCTGTAGAAATTGGCTTAGGTGTAGAATCTGCTGACGTTTTCGGAAGCGAAATGCACGACGAAATTTTTATTGAAAACGGAAAATATTTTAGAAAAACAAACAACGCAGGCGGAATCGAAGGTGGAATGACAAACGGAGAAAAATTAGTCGTAAAAGCGACAATGAAACCGATTCCAACGATGAGAAAACCGCTTTGCACAATAGATTTTAAAGATCAAACACAGACCGAAGCGCACTTTGAGCGCTCGGACGTATGTGCCGTAAGCGCTTGTGCCGTCGTAGCAGAAGCTATGATTGCCTGCGTTTTAGTCGATGCCTTTTTAGATCGATTCGGGAAAGACAATCTTTCTCAAATTAAAATGAATTACAAAAATTTAAATTAACAAAGTGGGACCGTATGGAAGACGAAATTTGCAATAAAAATATAGTTTTAATTGGGATGATGGGAGCTGGAAAAAGCTACATCGGCGGAAAGTTGGCAAAACTTTTGGCTCATTTTTCTTACGTAGATACTGATGCTGAAATTGAAAGAACCACAGGTTTAACAATCCCAGAAATATTTGAACTACACGGTGAAAAACATTTTAGAACGCTCGAAGCAACAATAATAAAAGAAATTTCTAAAAACAAAGACCAAATAATCTCAATTGGCGGCGGAGCATTCCAAAACCCTGAAAACAGAAAAGCGCTAAATTCAAACGGGATAACCTTTTACCTAAAGGCACCGGCTAAAGAACTCTTTAAACGAATTGAGAATGAAACAAACAGACCGCTTTTAAACGACGAGTTTCCTCAAAAAACAATAGAAAGGTTACTGAGAAACAGAGAAAAAAATTACATCAAAGCCAATTTTATAATTGACACTTACCAAAAACAAGCCTATACTATTTTAAACGACATCATAAGCGAGTATGAAAATTATGTTAAACAAAAAACTTTTTGTTAAAATTTCCCCCGAAAAAGAATACCCTATTTTTATAGATTTTGACGAAATTGAAAGTCTTGAAGAGAAAATTTTCAACCATACAAAGGCGAACAAAATATTGCTTGTTATAAGCGAAAAGGTTAACAAGCTGTATGGGGAGAAATTGAAGTTCAAAAATAGCATAAAATTTGTGCTAAAAGACGGCGAGAACCAAAAAAACTTCAAAAATTACCAAAAGATTTTAAACTTTGCGCTAAAAAATAGACTTGAGCGAAAAGATTGCATCGTAGCAATCGGCGGCGGTGTGGTTGGCGATATATCAGGATTTGTCGCTGCAACCTATTTGAGAGGGATTGATTTTATCCAAATCCCAACAACCTTGCTTGCATGCGTGGATTCATCAGTCGGTGGGAAAGTAGCCATCAACACAGATTTCGGGAAAAACATGGTCGGGGCCTTTTACCAACCAAAAGCTGTTTTTTGCAATCTAAACTTTCTAAAAACGCTAGACGAACGCCAATTTAAAACTGGTTTAGCTGAGGTTATAAAATACGCATTCATCGAAGCGAATTGTTCAACTAATTATAACTTTTTTGAATTTTTAAAAGAAAACAGCGAAGAAATTCTTGCCCGAAAAGACGAATTTTTGTCAAAAATCGTAGAGATTTCGCTTAACTTAAAAGCGTCTGTTGTAATGCAAGATGAAAAAGAAGAAAATTTAAGAAAAATACTCAATTTCGGACACACTCTAGGACATGCAATAGAAAAAATTACAAACTACAAAAAATACACCCACGGCGAAGCCGTTGCAATCGGTATGGAGTTTGCAATTTCTTTAGCTTTCAAAAAAGGGCTTATAAATGAAGCATACAAAAATGAGTCACTTGAACTTATTGCTAAATATAATTTGATTAAAAACCAGCCAAAATTTGACCAAAAAAAGTTGGTTGAACTTATGAAATCAGACAAAAAGGTTGAAGATGGGAATATAAAATTTATTTTACCAGTAAACCAAGACTCAACTCATCCAACAAAATCGTATGTTGAATGCTTTGACCTTAGCCCGAAGGAGATTTTTTAAATCAACTACTTTGAACTACTTGATGATGAATCTATCTGCTTAAAGAATGACGTCATCTGATCGCTCTGAGAATTCAAATTTGAAATAGTCTTATCCATCAGCGCAAACTTAGTTTCAAGGTCCGCTTTATATTTCGCAAGAGTTGTAGTTTGATTTGACACCTTATTGTTCAACTTATTAACTTGGGTATCATAAGAACTTTCTCTTTTAGTAAAATACCCAGTTGAGGCATTGGTAGCGCCACTAACAACTGTATCTAATTTTGATAAAACACCTTTTGAGCCTGTAGTTTTATCTCCAATAAGAAGATTTTGAACCGCATCAGGGTTAGCCGTTATCGCCGCTGTCAAAGCGGCAGTATCTATAACTAATTTGTTTGTAGCAGCTTTTGTATTTGTGCTAACAGGACCTGTAGAAATGCCAATTGAAGCAAGAGTTTTATAAATACTGTTATCCCCCGCTGTCGTTGTCGCCAACCCTCTTATTTTATTTCTGATTGAAGTTAGAACTGTTTCACCATGCAAACTCCCACCAGTTCCAGTAGCGGAATCTGTCGAAGTAACCGCAGTGTTGAAAGCATTTACAAATGTTGTAAGGGCGTTAGTAATAGCAGAAGTATCACTGCCTACAGCAACACTTGCCGTTGAAGATGTTGTGCTTTTCAAAGTAAGCGTCAGACCTTTTATACCCGAGATATCACTTGTGACTGTATTAGAAGATGAAGTGATTTGCGTTCCGTTGATTGTTAAAACGGCATTTGTTCCCAAAGTTTGAGAGTCTGTAGCCAACTTCCCGCCACTTGTAAGTCCCATCAAATCTGTGAAATTACTATCAGCAGTTGCAGAATCTCCGTCGCCTGCTTCAATGTTTATGCTTACTGCACCTTGGCTTTTTGATTCAAGCATTATTTTTCCTGAATTTGAGTCCCAAGAGGCAGTAACACCAGCTTTATCGCTTGCATTAATCTTGTTTATTAGTGAGTTCATTGTAGTAGTAGCATCAACTGTAAATACGTCACCGCCTATTGTAAAATTACCGGCAGTCACGCTGCCGCCAGCAAATGATGTAGACATCAAAGCTTTAGAAGCGTCTGTGCTAAAAATTGATTTACTGCTTGAAGTCGTTGTAACACCATTAGTTGTCTTTGAGACTAATGACATAACATTACCGAAATTGCCTGTATCTGTACTAGAACCAACTGTAACGTTGTCAGTACCACTTCCTTTAATTGACAGCTTGCCGTCACTGCTTAGAGAAGCAGTTACTCCGCTTACATTGTTTAAAGCAGTTAAAACATCATCCATTGTTTCACTTGAAGTGATTGAAATACTTGTTTTTGCACCACCTACGTAAAGACTAAAAGTTCCATCCTTGAATGCCCCAGCAGCAAGATCGCTCAACTTTGTGCTTCCTGCGATAGGTGCAGCCACTGAAGATGCGCTTTGTGCTGTTGTAGCGGTTGCCAATGAAGCTACTGTAACCTTAACTGTTTGAGCGGTTACAGAAGGAGTGACTGCCGCAGTAACCGCATCAGAAGATGAAGTCGCCGTCTTTTGGTTGAAAACATTTGTAGATGTAAGCGTATCAGTAAATTTATGAATCGAATCCGACAATGCCGAATAATTCGTCTGTACTGTAGATAAAGCGGTTTTTTGAGCAGTGACCGCAGTTGCCTGAGCACTAATTTTATCTATACCGGCCTGCTTAATAGCAACCAATTGTGTTATCCAACTGTCATAATTAAGGCCGGAACCTAATCCTGTAACTGATATTGTCATAATGCGAAATCCTTTTCACCACTTAATAACTCTACTATCTTATTATTATAACATAATTTCGAGTCTTTACAAGCCTAAAGCCTCATACAAAAGCATGATAAATTAGCGAACTTTGTTTTCTTCACCCTTTAAAAGTCTTTTAATATTCTCGCGATGCAGATATATTATGTATATCGCCCCAAGCACGCAATAAAAAATATATGCCGCTGGCTCTTTACATAAATACATCAAAATTGGAGAAATCGAAAGTGCGATAATTGAACCCAAAGAAACATACTTGGAAATATAAGTTACAACCGCCCAAATAGCCGCTATTGCAAGCCCAACTTGCCAATTGAGGGCCAAAATTGTACCGACTCCTGATGCAACAGATTTTCCGCCGGAGAATTTAAGAAAAATCGATTTGCTGTGACCCAGAATTGCCGCTATAGCACACAAAACAGGGATTAAGCCGATGGA
>Ga0302288_1002037_pt1 | contig 12196 bp, 11 predicted proteins | sample III_Fen_N1_1_FD_194549 | JGI IMG/M metagenome (GOLD analysis project Ga0302288, IMG submission 194549) | Peat permafrost microbial communities from Stordalen Mire near Abisko, Sweden - III_Fen_N1_1 | ecosystem: Environmental > Terrestrial > Soil > Wetlands > Permafrost | place: Sweden: Abisko...
GATATATAACGAAGAGTTTGCAAAAACACTTTATTATGAAGAACTCCCAAACGGAAAGGAAAAAGCAGGTGCTGTCATGCAATTAATCAACAGCATACGTAGATTGCTTCGTAACGAATTTCTTCCGGATACGGAATACTACTTTAAAGATGTTTTTATTTACCCTATATTAATAACTCATGATCATCAGTATGATGTTCCAGGTCTTAGTAGCCTTATAAACTATTGGTTCCAACAGGAGTTGGAGGTATTAAAGGCCGAGGGCTTTTTTATTCATCAGATAAAACCTTTAGCAGTTGTTAATATTGATTCCCTTATTTATAATTCAGTTGGGTTGACTGAAAATACCCCTTTGCATGAAGTATTAAATGCGTACTTTAATAGTAGTAAGTTAAGGGCTGGAGTAAAGTTTAGAACTGTAGAAGAAGCTAGAGAGTTTAGAATGTCCAGCTTTAATCCTTTTTCATTATTCATTGATAAGTATTTTAAAAAGCAAGGCATAATAAAAGTACCACCAATACTGGACTTGGTTGGTTCAGCATTATTTAAGGAAGAGGTAGAAAAAAGTTAATGTCTCATAAATATTCTTCAAGACTAAAACAACCGACTATGTATGTTGATGTGGGTAAGAGTTGAGAACTTGACAAGGGAGAAATTCCCGATTCTATGGGTATATAAATATCAATCCCAGGAAGAGTGTTAAGGAGAACAAAGAGGTGGGGCTAATATCATTCGGTATTCATCGACTTTGAAAAATACCTTTATGAAGTGATTGTCGAGTGAGGACAATCTGCTTGAACATTTCATGGGCGACCAGAATATACCAAATATGATATAAAACGGCAAAATAAGTGTTAAAAGCTATATCTCGAAAACCTTCGAATAAACAGTGTGTTTTGTACATTATTTTAGGCATGGTTGCAGAAGAAGAAAATGTTTGTGTTGATTGACTTAACTTGTTTTAAAATCAATGTCTTATGAGTGTATGGGTGTTGTTTTATACTAGGTTTCTATTGAAACTATGCTAAAAACATGAAACAGATGAGGTCTAAATATTTTGTTTGTCGATTTGAAAGTCAAGTATTACACTGGCGAAGTTTAGCTTAAAGCGTTGATTCAATATGTGATAGTTAGGGATAACTGTACATCTGGCTAACTTTTAACCAAGTCCAATTCAGATGATTAGAACTTGCAATATCTGCACTCCTATCTGAAAGTAAGAAGTTTTTGGAGACAAAATATAACTTGAAAAGAGTGCCGAATGTAGGCCAATGAGTTATTATAAATATGCTTTGCTAATTGATGTTGTGCAAATGTTGTGCAAATTGACTAAAATGGAAAAGTCAACCACTGATTAACAGGCGATTGACTTTTGTTTAGTGATCCTACCGGGATTCGAACCCAGATCATAAGAACCGGAATCTTACATTCTATCCATTGAACTATAGGACCAATTTATTTTAGCGATGGCAAAAATAGCAAATCTTGAATTTAATCAGCCTCTTTATTCCAAAAACATAAAAATCTCAAGTCTTTTTTATTAACAAATACAAGTCGTGGCTATTTTTCAGGATATTCAGGATCTGGGTTGTTGATAATTTTATCGATGGCTATTCCCTGAAGATAGTTTATTCTGCTACTTTTGAGGTTAATAAATCCACCATATGACCACAGAAGAATTATTGAAAGAATGCCGTCTTGTGTTTGAAGAATATTTTCAGTCACTTATTATTGATTCTCCTGATAATCAGCAGAGAGTGGAAGATATTCGTACGCATTCACTGCGAGTGGCAAGTAACTCTTTAATGCTTGCAAAAATCTTATTGCAAACCGAGGAGGATAAGCATATAGCTGAAATCATTGCTTTATTTCATGATTATGGTAAGGCAGTCATGATCGTTCAAGGTACCGAATCTCCAATAAATATACAGCATAATCATGCAGCCTTGTCGACCAAACTTATACAGCAGATGGAATTCTATCCTAAATTGTCGGCTGATGTTCAATTAATTATTCTGAAGTCGATCGAAGGTCACAATAAGCTTAAACTTCCAAAACTTGATAATGAGCAGCAAACTCTTTTTGCACGCCTGCTTCGTGATGCCGATAAACTGGATATTTTCGAAACTTCATATCGGTTTTTCAAGGAAAAGTATGGTTTTCAGCCTTTGATGACCATGGATTTGATTAATCATGTTGAGATTTCGGATAAGATTATAAAAAGTGTTTTGGCCGGGAAAACAGCAGCAGTTGAGGACATGAAAACCATGAACGATTATCGGTTGTTGCTTTTGTCGATGGCTTTCGATCTTAATTTTAAGTACACCTTCCGAATATTGAGTGAGAAACAATACATCCAAAAAATATACGAGACCTTGCCTAAACGCGACCAGATTATCGATGCCTATCGTGGAATCAAGCTGTTTGTCGAGAATAAATTTGTTTCCTGAAAGTCGCACTTTTAGTAGTTTTAAGCATGAGTAAACGGTTGGTCTGTATCTGTAATATGGTTACTGAGAAAGAAATTCTAGCCGCATTGACGAAAGGTGCGAAATCAACTTCCGAAATTCAAAAAATGACACGAGCAGGAACCAGTTGTGGTCGGTGTTTGCCATGGATTGATTCGATGGTAGAAGAATTCGTAACCAGCCAGCCCGATAATCCACAGCAACGTATTGATTTTGATGAATAAACTAAATTTCAGAGTCCGGATTGCCCACTGACTAATGCGACTGAAAACTTTTACAGTTTTAGCTTACCCGTTTTATTCCTGAAAAATTTTCACGGTATTGACCCGGAGTACAGCCTTTGTTTTTCCTGAAAATCCGGTTAAAATTAGAAATGTTATAGAACCCGCAACTGACAGCAATCTCAGCAACAGTTTGATTGGTTTCAGTAAGCCACCTACAAGCAAAACCAATGCGGTAATCGTTCAGAAAATCGACAAACGATTTTCCTGTACGTTTCTTTATTAAACGCGACAATGTTGTTTCGGTGATATTCAGAAATTGGGCAACATCATTGATCCATATTTTCTCCTGATAATTCTGCTCAATGTATTCGAATGCTTTTTTAATTTGATTACTGTTTGCAAAATCGGTGGTATTCATTTCTCCCGAACACAAAAGTTTTTGGTTTTCAGAAACAGAAAGGATATGCAGTACCGAAATTAATTCAATAAAAGCGTCCATTCCGTTTTTTTGCGATAATCGCTGCAATTGAGGTGTGATTTGTCGTGTTGTTTCTTCTGAAAATAAAATACCCCGTGATGCATTATTTAGTAATTCTCTGACAGGTTTCATCATGTTCCTGGCTAGTAAGCTTTCATGAATCAGGTCGCGGTGAAACTGAATAGTAATTTCATGAATACGTTCGCTTTTACATTGCCCATTGTTCCAGCCATGATAGATGTTTGGCCCTATGAGTACCAGTTCTATTTCATCGATCAGGCTTTTGTGATCGCCAACGATTCGTTCAGCACCACTTGCGTAATGGATAAAATTCAGTTCAAATTCAGGATGAAAATGTACCGGAAAGTCGAACTTGCTTTTCACCCGATCGAAAACGAGCAGGCAATCGCCTTGCGACAATGGTGTTATTTCACGCTGGATGTTGTTCACTGGTCTATTCATTTATTGAAATTAAAAACTGGTAGTCGCGAAGATAATATTGTTGAAATTCAGAAGTGAATTATAGCCTGAATTTTTTATCGTTGTGTGGATTCCTGATTCTTTTTTTCTGCTGTGAAGGGTTTCTGATTAAAATAAGCAGCGTTCTAGCTTACACTTTAAATCAAAGCAGGCTGTTCTAGTTGGGAACAGCCTGCTTTGTATTTTAGAACAATGTGACTGAATATTATTTTGTGGAACTTACTGGCGCGGTTATATGTTGTTCAGTTGATTGTTGCGGATTTGCCATTCCCGATTTCTTTTTGTAGGGTAGGGGCTCCCAGCCCATAAAAAACAGGAGGACAAAGAATCCCAGGATGTAGGCAACAATGATGTGCCAACCTGACTTCATCCAGCCAAAGACTGATCGGGCTTCATGAAATTTGGATGTAATCGCTACTCCGGCCGACGACCCGAACCAAATCATTGATCCACCGAAACCGACCGCATAAGCCAACATACCCCAATCGTAACCGTTTTGTTCCAGTGCAAGTTTGGTAAGCGGTATATTATCGAAAACGGCAGAAACAAATCCCAGTGAGAATGCGGTATGCCACGAGGCTGCCGGAAGTTCTTCGACCGGCATTAACGATGCACATGTGACCAGTGAAAGCAGGAAAATTGATCCGCTGATGGCATTTTTTGCTTCATTCCAATCGGTATCCTTGAAAAATGCTCCAATTCCAATGGCAATCCAGACACCGAGTGCCGGAAAATCGAAGAAGACGTTGGTTAAAATAGTCATCAGTAAAATCATGACAACAATTCCAATGCGCCACCAGTCAATAACCACGTTTAGGGTGGCATCTTTCTGTATACGTTGGTATTTATCTTGTTGTATGGATGCGAAAATTGAAAAGAAAATGAGAGCAGTTCCTGCAGCAATATATCCATGAAAAACATTCCATGGAGAAACGCCTTCGATCCACATTAAAGTAGTCGTGGTGTCGCCAATAACGCTGCCCGATCCACCGGCATTACTGGCAGCTACAATCGCCGCAATGTATCCCAAGTGAACTTTGCGGTTGAATACAACAAGTGCAACTGTTCCTCCGATTAAAGCCGCTGCTATATTATCTAGAAATGATGATATAATGAAAACGGCAATGAGCAGAACCAATGGGCCTTTCCAGTCATTGGGCAAAAGCTTGGGGAGATACTCTGGCAGCCTCGATTGTTCGAAATGTCTGGCGAGAATAGCAAATCCAATCAAAAGCCCAAGTAAGTTTAAAAGGGTACTCCATTCTCCAACCCGCATCTGCTTGTGTAAGATCTGATCCAGAAATGCAACATGTCCAAACAAGTGTTCGGCTAAATTAAACTCCGGAAGAAAAATGAATTTAAAAATTAAGATTGAAGCTAGTCCAAGCAGACCGACCAGTAGTGTGTAGCGATGAAACAATGCAACGCCGAGTAGTGTTAGTCCGAAAAGTAAGAACTCGGGACGAATCCCAAAAATCAAAGGTGAAATTTGTGTCAGAATCATAATTCATTATATTATTAAAATTTAACACATTAAAAGAGTACTTCAACTTCGGAAGTTAAATATAAAATTTGAATGTTAAACTTAAGCGCATAAAATCATTTTTTGGATATGCTCTTTGCCAATTTGCATGTCGATTTCTTAATTTCAGTTTATTTCCGAATAAATCGGAATTTTGCAACTAATTTTGCAGCAAAACCGAATGTCGAAATGTTCCGGATTTATTTTTGTGATCAAACAAGTACGTTTCTGGATAGCTCCTCCGTTTAGTATTAACCAAAAATCGACTGCAATAGGCCGGAAAATTAGAATACTATGCAATTGTTCAAGAATTTAAGTTTACTGGTGATGCTTGTTTTCGTCACGGTAAATATGGCAAATGCCCAGTCCCCAACACCTGAAAAGGGAATCTACGATGGAAAGATTGGAAATGATCAACTTATTTTAGTTGCCGATAAAGCTGATTCGTCGCTATTAAAAGGATATTTTGTGAAAAACAGGGGAAAGGCTGTTGAGGAAAGCCATTTCTTTATCCTGAATACACCAGGAAGTAAACCCATTTTTCAATCAGATTTATACCTGGGAAAGATGAAGCCCTCAAAAATCACTTCTTCTGGTTTTGAGGGAAGGCTCACATTATTGAATGGGAAGAGAATATTTTTCTTCTGGAGGCCTAAAGTTGATGTGAAGTTTGTTCAAAGGCCTGAAGTTCAGGTAACACCTACCAAACGATATCAGGAAGAAATATTTCCCGCAGTAGAAATTAAAAGTGATCTGTTATACGGAAAAGCTAAAGGATATTGGACACATTCGCCGTATTCGAATGAGCCATACATTACCACGTTGAGTAAAGGATTAGTGAAAGCATTTAATGATCCAGAGTTGCTTGATTTAAAGCTCGATGTGTATTATCCCAAAACTGATATTTTTAAGAACAGACCTTTGGTAATGCTTATTCACGGTGGGGCATTTTACATTGGCAGTAAAGAATCAGCTTGTGAAGCGACACTGGCTACATCATTGGCTAAACGAGGCTATTTGGTGGCTTCCATCGATTATCGCTTAGGATTTAAGCTAACGCCCAGTGATATTGAGTTGAGTGCCTATCGGGCTATTCAGGATGCCAACGCCGCACTTCGTTTTTTTGCGCATAATGCCAAAGGACTTGGAATTGACCCTTCCCAGGTATACATTGGAGGAACGAGTGCCGGAGCAGTGGCTTCGCTTAATACTGCTTTTATGAAAAACGATGAAAGACCAGAACGAATTAAGGAAGCAAACAAAGAAGGCAAGCTTGGAAAGATCGAAGAGTCAGGAAATAAATACACCGAAACGTTTAATATAAAAGCTGTAGTTAATATGTGGGGAGCCGTTGCCGATGTAAATATCATTGATAGGGACGAAAATATACCGGTTTTGTCGATCCATGGCACGGCCGACGATATTGTGCCTTTCGAAAATGATTACCCATTTCGCAATTCATTGATGATAAATCGGTTGGTGATGGATAAAATGTATGGTTCGAAGCCAATTCACGACCGGCTGCAAATACTGGGCATCCGTAATCGGTTGGTTTCTTTGAATGGACTTGGTCATGAGCCGGAACTGGCAACCTATAATACCCTGAACAACTGGATGGACACTATTTCGAATAATGTATCCCGTTTTTTGTACGAAGAAACTGCTCCTGAAGTCATGTTACCCAAAAGTCAACTTGCAATTTCAGAACATGCCGATCTGAAATCCTTTTATTTTGAAGTGAATAATGGGTCGCTGGTTCAGATTTCAGCAACTGGTGGTGTTAAAACCAAAGCTGATCCAACCGATTCGTCAATTATATGGTTTAAGAATTCGGACAAAAAAGAACTCATTTTTCTGACCAGAAATAAGTTTGAAGCCTGGAACACGGAAGCTTTTCCGGTAACACTTGTCAGATAAAGAAAAGGGTTGTATTATTTGAGTGATTGGTATAAGCTGATCTGCTTGATTTGTCAGGAGTGGGTAGAAAAACAAAAAGGTAGAACCTCTGTCCTACCTTTTCTCTCTTAAACTAACTAACCTAACTAAACCTAAACTTATGAAAAAAAATGTACTACAAAGATATGCTCCGAAATTGATTTTCAGGTAAATAAATCCTTAAATGATGTTAAAATAATTGTGTCCGAATGTTAATAAAATGTAATGTGGGCAAATTAATTCTTCTCTTGGTAATCGTGTTTCTATTTTGCTCTTAATATAGACAAGTCTAAAAAAATAAAAACGGTGAATCTCTAATTGAGTTTCACCGTTTTTTGTTTTATGATTTCAAAATTCAGATCAGGCTTCAGTTTATTTGAATAACGGAATTAAGGTTATAAATAAACCTGCAATAATAGCTGTTGTAATAACTCCCATTATATTGGCACCCAACGCTTCCTGAAGAATAATCGCATTTGGATTTACTTTACTGACTTCCTTCTGAACAACCTTTGCTGTTGTTGGTACACAGCTTACCCCGGCACAACCGATGGCAGGATTATAGTTGCCCTTTTTAATAAAGAACATAACATAACCTCCAAGAATTCCACCAATGCCCGAGAAAAGTAATGCAATAATTCCAAGAACTAACAGCGTTAAAATTTTGGGATTCAGCAATAAATGGGCTTCACACAAAATTCCAAGTAAAATTCCGAGTAAGAAAGTCGAACCGTATAAGAGTGGACCTTCAATGAATTCAAGAATATGTGTTAAGCCTGATTCACGGATGGCTATCCCAATAAACAGAGAAAAAAATAGTGGCGAAGCAACCGGAAACAGGAAACAGAGCACAACACAAAGTATGACTGCTGCGGCTAATTTCATGCTTTGTGAAATTGGCTTTGGTTGCTTGGTATACGTAACCTGGATTCCTCTGTATTTTTTCGGTACCATTAAACGGATCAAATAGGGATATCCCCCGTATGTTAAGCCAAGATAAAGATAAGCTACTACCGTAATCGGTACAAACAAATCTTTGGCAAGCATCAACGAAGTATATAACACCATTGGCCCATCAGCTCCTCCAACCATTGCAATGGAAGCAGATTCTTTTAAATTCAATCCCATAGCCATTGCAATCGGAATAGTAGCAAAGGTTCCAAGTTCAGCAAAAAGTGCCAGTAACATGCTTGAAAATGGACGAACTAAAATGTAACTAATATCAATCATTCCTCCGATTCCCATAAAAATGAAGCACGCAATCAACCCATTGCTAAACATATAGGTGTAAATGGGCTGTAACCAGTTTATTTGTAGAACATTGATTAACTGATCGATATTAGTAACCAAAGGATCCACAAATATGTTTCCCTGTGTTCCATCAGGCATGAACATGATACTTGCATTAATTGTAGCCATACCCAATCCCATCGGAATCATCAGTAAAGGCTCCAGAATGCCTTTCTTTCCAAGGTAAACCAGTAGTAATCCCAAAAGAATTAATCCTATCCTTGTAAACGAAATTAATGGATCAGAGAGTGCCAGAGTTGAAAATCCCTGAAAAAGTTTATAAAATATTTCCATTTGAATGATATTATAATTTAGAATCTACTTTGTTGATTTAATGTATTTTTGCTTCAATCGCTTCAATTCACTATATGATTCACGATGAATTACTTTGTCTGAATCTTTAGCGGTCATGGTGGTGTAAAGCAGCCAAATTATACCGGATACAAAAAACCCGATCGCAAAGGTGAGCCCATAGATCAACATGATGTTATAAATTATATTCATAATCAGAAATATTAAGATTTGTTATCCAACTTCAATAAGGATGTCGCCTTCCATTACAGGATCGCTCTTTTTAAAGTTAATAGAAATAACTTTACCACTTTTGTCAGAATTGATAATGTTTTCCATTTTCATAGCTTCTAATGTTAAAAGCTTATCTCCCGTTCTTACTACATCTCCAACTTTTACGTAAATATCGATGATAGTTCCCGGAAGTGGAGATTTAATAAAGCCAGAGCCTTTAGGACCGGCAGGTGAACTTGTTTTTTGTTCTGAAGGAGTAATGTCCGTTGAAGGTACAGTCTCCGTTCTTACTAATTTTGGCGTTTTTGTTGTTTCGAGAACGCGATCGAATTCAACGGTATATGAAAAACCGTTAACTTCAACTTCAGCAACGTTGTCCTCTACGCTTTTAATATCCAAATCGTAAGCGTTACCGTTTATAGTGAATGAAAATTTCTTCATGCTGTTTGTTTTATCTTGGATTTTGACGTAATGTATAGATCTTAGAACTCCAAGGTGAATAGATCTTGGATACCTTCTTTAGAGTTATAGTAAAGCTTTCCTGGTCGTGTAAATCACTTTTGTACATATGGATGGCCAAAGCAATAGCAGCAGCCGTCTCTTCCTGTATTTCAGCTTTGATGTTCGGATTATGAGCTACTTCCTTCGGTACGCTTACCTGATTCTTTACATTAATTCTTTTGTTTGTCCGATACAGAAAATACACGAACAAACCAACAAATGCCAGTATAGTGCCCCAGAAGAAGAATAGCTGAGTGTTCGATAAGGGGGCGGAAATACTTGCCCCGAATTGTAAAAAGATAAAAAGCATCTTCATTATAGCGGAAGGTTAGAGTGTTTTTTTGGAGGATTCAGTACCTTTTTAGTAGTCAAGCTTTGTAGCGCACGGATAATGCGGAAACGTGTGTTACGAGGCTCTATGATATCGTCGATATATCCATATTCAGCTGCTTTGTATGGATTAGCAAATTTATCTTTGTAATCTTCTTCAGCTTGCTTGATATATTCAGCACGTTCAGCTTCATCTTCAATGGCTGTAATCTTTTTGCTCCGGAGAACTTCAATGGCGCCTTTTGGGCCCATCACCGCAATTTCGCCGGTTGGCCATGAGTAGTTAATGTCGCCACGAAGGTGTTTCGAAGCCATAACGCAATATGCACCACCGTATGCTTTACGCAGAATCACAGTTACTTTTGGAACAGTAGCTTCGCCATAGGCATACAATAATTTTGCACCGTGCGAAATTATACCACCATATTCCTGAGTCGTTCCCGGAAGGAATCCAGGTACATCAACCAATGTCACAATCGGGATATTGAAAGCATCGCAGAAACGAACAAAACGAGCCGCTTTACGTGAAGCATTAATATCAAGCACCCCTGCAAGGTAATTGGGTTGATTGGCTACGATTCCAACAGAAACTCCATCGAAACGGGCATAACCAACTACAATATTTTGTGCGTAATTACGGTGAACTTCAAAGAATTCGTGGTTGTCAACAATTGCATTGATAACACCTTTAACATCATAAGGTTTGTTTGGGTTATCCGGAATTATTGAGTTTAGGGAGTCTTCCAAACGGTTAATAGGGTCAGTACAATGAACTAAGGCCGGATCCTCCAGATTGTTTTGTGGTAAATAGCTTATCAGTTTGCGAATCAGCAAGATACCTTCTTTTTCGTCTTCGGCTACAAAATGAGCAACTCCTGATTTTGAACCATGAACTGAGGCACCACCCAATTGTTCGTCGGTAACTATTTCACCTGTAACTGTTTTTACGACTTTCGGACCAGTAACAAACATGTAGCTGGTGTCTTTGCTCATGATAATGAAGTCGGTCAATGCAGGTGAATAAACTGCACCACCGGCACATGGGCCAAAAATTGCAGAAATTTGCGGTACAACTCCCGATGCGAGGATGTTACGCTGGAAAATTTCTGAATAACCAGCCAATGCAGTTACGCCTTCCTGAATACGCGCACCACCCGAATCGTTGATTCCGATAATCGGAGCTCCAACTTTCATGGCCATATCCATCACTTTGCAAATTTTTAGTGCATAAGTTTCAGATAATGAGCCTCCAAATACAGTAAAATCCTGAGCATAAATGTAGATGATACGACCGTCAATGGTTCCCTGTCCGGTTACCACGCCATCACCCAGAAATTTTGTTTTTTCCATGCCGAAGTTTTCGCAACGGTGGGTCATAAACATGTCGTATTCTTCGAAACTACCCTCATCGAGCAACAGTTCGATGCGTTCACGGGCAGTTAATTTTCCTTTTGCATGTTGCGCTTCAATTCTTTTTTCTCCACCTCCGAGTTTTGCTTCAACGCGCAGGTCAATGAGTTTTTGTATTTTATCTTGATTATTCATAGGATGTATTGAAAGGTAATTTGATTATTTGTCAGAGCAAAGTTCGGTTAGTACGCCAAGAGTTGATTTTGGGTGGAGAAATCCGATGTTCAAACCTTCAGCGCCTTTCCGACTTGTTTTGTCGATCAGTTGTACGCCATTTGCTGCTACATCGGCAAGTGCTTCGTTTACATTTTCAACGGCAAAGGCTAAATGATGAACGCCAGGTCCTTTTTTTTCCAAAAATTTACCGATTGGTCCTTCCAGATCAGTTGACTCCAGTAGTTCAATTTTGGTTTGACCAACTTTGAAAAATGCTGTTTTAACTTTCTGGTCTTTAACCTCTTCAACAGCATAGCATTTTAAACCTAATACATTTTCGTAGTAAGGAATTGCCTCTTCCAGATTGTTTACGGCGATTCCAATGTGTTCGATATGAGTTATTTCCATTTTGTGTAAGTGTTTAATAAAAAGGATATTTTAATTTTCGATGTAGTTTTTTTGTGCGCTGCAAAAGTACGCTTAGATTCTATCTTTTTAAACCGATTGCTCAATTATTCGAAAAATAGGACGTGTGTTCTTTAACAGTATCGGATTTTGTGAATTGTGAATTTAAAATTCTGTAATGGCTTTTCTGAATATCCGGATTGTAAGAATTCAGAATTTGCCTGATTTAAGGATAAAAGAAAAGGCAGATTTTAGCCTGCCTTTTCTTTTATATTTTTAGAGTCTGCTAATGTCTTTTACAAAATGGAAATGCGATCCATAACGTTCAAACGATGCTTTGTCCAATGCTTCCCTGTGGGCAGGATGAGCAATTGATGTAAGTAGTTTGGCACGTTCCTGTAGCGTTTTTCCATAGAGATTAACTGCACCGTATTCTGTTACAACCCAGTGCATGTTTGACCGTGTACTTACA
>Ga0302288_1002038_pt1 | contig 12192 bp, 9 predicted proteins | sample III_Fen_N1_1_FD_194549 | JGI IMG/M metagenome (GOLD analysis project Ga0302288, IMG submission 194549) | Peat permafrost microbial communities from Stordalen Mire near Abisko, Sweden - III_Fen_N1_1 | ecosystem: Environmental > Terrestrial > Soil > Wetlands > Permafrost | place: Sweden: Abisko...
GTGGGTGTATATTATTATCGTAATTTAACTCATGGTTGATTTCAGCCTGTGTAAAGATAAAGATAATGATACTGGCTGTTATAAATCCAAAAAGTGAAAGCTGAAGTATTGACTCCATGGAACCCATATACAAAAAAGCACTTAATCCTGTAATTAATGGCGTAAGTATTATTACAAGAAGGCAGCTTAAAATCTTATTCTTTTTAATTTTTCCATCCTGTTCATATATATTTGTTGATTTCGCCATTTTTTCACCTATCTATTTTAACTATTTTTAGTTAACTAATTTTAATTTATTAACACACCTTTAATAAAAGGCTCCTCTATAACAGCTTCTGCTGTAAACTCGTAAGCATTTAAGAAGCGTTCTTTTGCAGCATTTAATTTTTCCTTGTCATTGGCGTGGATTGTTGCAAGGCTTTCACCAATTTCTACAAAATCACCTTTTTTCTTATGAAGAACTAATCCTACTGCCAGATCTATCCTGCTTTCTTTTGTTTCTCTTCCACCACCTAAAATCAGGGAACAGATTCCGATTTCATCGCAGGCGATGTGGGAAATATAACCTCCCTTTGTGGAAAGTATTTCCTCAGATATATCTGCTTTTACAAGTTTATCTGTGTTGTAAACGTAGTCGCGGTCACCACCCTGTGCTTCTATAAAATCAGCAAATTTGTTAAGGGCACTTCCGTCAGCTATTACCTGGTGAAGCATTTTATCTGCTTCAGCCATATCTTTTGCTTTACCGCCGGCTATAAGCATATATGCCCCAAGGGTAAAGACAAGAAGTTGAAAATCTTCAGGTCCTCTGCCTTTCAGGGTCTCAACTGCTTCTATTACTTCTAATGAATTACCAATAGCATTCCCCAGAGGCTGGTCCATATCGGAGATAACAGCAATGGTATTTCTACCAGCGCCATTACCAATGGAAACCATTTCTTTTGCCAGTGCAAAAGCATCTTTTTCATTTTTCATAAAAGCTCCGCTGCCTGTTTTAACATCAAGTACAATTGCATCTGCCCCGGAAGCCAGTTTCTTGCTCATAATGGAACTTGCTATCAAAGACATATTGTCCACGGTGGCAGTAACGTCACGGAGTGCATACAACTTTTTATCAGCAGGTGCCATATCCATGGTCTGGCCCATAATGGCAACTCCAATACGGTTTACCTGTTCCATAAACTGATTAGTGGTTATCCCAGTTGAAAACCCAGGAAAACTTTCCAGTTTATCAATGGTTCCACCAGTATGCCCCAGCCCTCGTCCGCTCATTTTGGCAACTTTTATTCCACATGCAGCAACCATAGGTGTCAATGCAAGGGAAGTTTTATCACCTACGCCACCAGTACTGTGTTTATCTACTTTAATGCCTTTAATGGCACTTAAATCCAGCATATCACCACTATTTGCCATAGCCATGGTAAGTGCCAGAGTTTCTTCATCATTCATACCCTGAAAATAAATAGCCATCAGTATAGCTGACATCTGGTAATCCGGTATTTCATTTTTGGTATAGCCTTCTATCATAAATGAAATTTCATCTGCAGATAAATTTTCACCATTACGTTTTTTCATAATCAGATCATACATTCTCATATCTGTTCTCCTGATTCTATACTATTTATTATTTATGGTAGGGCTCATTTGACATAATCCGATAGCTTCTGTAAATCTGTTCTAACAGAATGACCCTCATTAACTGATGAGGAAATGTCATATCTGAAAAGCTTAATTTAAAATCGGCTCTGTCAAGGACTGACAGATGCAATCCAAGCGATCCACCGATAATAAAAGCAATGTGAGAGGTGCTTTGAACACCAAGCTTTGCAATCATCTCCGACAGCTGAACGCTATCCAGTTTTTTCCCATCAATTGCAAGAACTATCACGTACATATCATCTGTTATGTTTTTCAATATACGCTGTGCTTCTTTTTCTTTAATAATCTGTTCCTGGGCTTCGCTTGGTTGTTCCAGAGTCTTTTCATCACTGACCTCTGTTACGGAAAGTTTACAATATCTGGATAGTCTTTTGGAATATTCCCCTATGGCATCCCGGTAAAATGCCTCTTTGATTTTACCTACCGTAATTAATGTTATTTTCATTCTGCATAAAGTTCCTGATAAAGATTATCCAAAAATTCATCCACATAGGCAGGATCCACTTCCGGATATTTTTTCATTAATTCTTTTTTCATTTTTTCAATTCTTTTAAAGTATAAAATTTCTTCAGAATCGTTTTCTTTAAATTCTATAGATGTTTCTACATATTCTTTTGTAAAAGTTTCATTTGCCCAGGTTTCCAATTCTTTATGAAGTATTTCTTCTTTATCCGCCTTTTCCATAAGTCTTTTTGAAGAGCCAAAGGACAAAATACCTGTAACGGCAAAAAATATAAACATAAATCCCATAACCAGATATGAAATGCTGGAAAATTTAAAAGGGAAATATCCCAAATAGCCAAATATCATGGCAACGATACCCAGTACACCAACAATAATCAACATATATGCAGAAGACCTATATTCATTAGCTTTAACAGTGCTGTTTTGATATACTCCGCTATAATGTGCTTCTGGAACTACTTTTATTTCCGCTTCCTCTGAAGCCTCCACTTTTTCATCTGCTATTCTTTTTTCTTCTTCATCCATAAAAACCAGAAGTATACGGATAGCTGAACGTTCTTCCTCCTGATTTACATACAGATAATAGGTCTCTTCCTCTGCATTATATTCAACTTCTGCTGATTCTATTTCATTATATTCTAAAAATTTCTGACATCTGGTGACTGTTTCTCCGTCGCCTTCATATACCAATTTTCTATCATTTTCTAAAAGCGTTTCCACTAAATCACATTTGCAATGGTTGCAAACCGTTATTCCTTCTACAAATTCATTCTTACAAACAGGACACCATGGCATTTCTTAATTCCTCCATTTATTCATTAATACTACCATTGTAACATAATCTGTAAATAAATAAAGAACCAAGATGAATTTCCTGGTTCTTTTAAATATTCAAAATATTCCAAATACTAATTCAGAGTCTATATCATTTTAATCTTCAAAATCAAAGCATGATCTGTCGCTGGTAACTGACTTTACATAAGCACCTGCTTTTACATGTTCGGGATGTATCTGATAAGCTCTTAAAGCTTCCTGTGATTCCAGTTCTGAAAAAAGACAGATATCCCGGTTGCTGGATTCCAATTCATTTACAATTACTCTTATATCTAACACGCCGGGAACCGTATTTTTTAAATCTTCCAGGCTTTTTTTAATAATTTTTCCTGCAGCTTCTTTTTCCTGTACAGATAAATCTTCTTTAAAATTCCAGCAAACTATATGACGAACCATATTAACCTCCATAAGGAAAGAATAGAATCAAAGTATAAAACATTATACCTATTGATTATTTTGATTGTTTATTCTGCGACAGATATTCATGTATACCTTTTGCACCGGCTTTTCCTGCTCCCATGGCAAGAATTACAGTTGCAGCTCCAGTTACGGCATCACCTCCGGCGTAAACACCATCCTTTGAAGTTTTTCCACTCTCTTCCTCAGCTATAATGCACTTATGCCTGTCCGTCAACAGTCCCAAAGTAGTCTTTGAAATAAGCGGATTGGGTGAAGTTCCAAGAGACATAATAACAGTATCTACTTCAATGGTAAATTCTGAGCCTTTTATTTCAACAGGACTTCTTCTTCCCGATGCGTCAGGAGTACCCAGTTCCATACGAATACAACGGATGCCGCTTACCCAACCATTTTCATCTGCAAAAATTTCGGTAGGGTTGGTAAGAAGATCAAAAATAATTCCTTCTTGTTTTGCATGATGGACTTCCTCTATTCGTGCAGGGAGTTCTTCTTCACTTCTTCGGTAAACAACATGAACCTCAGCACCAAGCCTTAAAGCAGTTCTTGCTGCATCCATGGCTACATTTCCACCACCTACCACCGCAACTTTTTTACTTTTCATAATAGGCGTGCTTGAGTTGTCATTATATGCTTTCATTAAATTACTTCTGGTAAGATATTCGTTTGCAGAAAATACACCATTAAAATTTTCGCCCGGGATACCCATAAATTTGGGAAGTCCAGCTCCTGAGCCAATAAAAACTGCGGAGTAACCTTCTTCATCAAACAGCTCATCAATGGTTACTGATTTTCCCACAATAACATTAGTTTCTATTTTAACCCCGAGAGAAAGAACATTATTGATCTCTTTTTTTACAACATTTTCTTTCGGAAGTCTAAATTCGGGAATACCATATACCAGTACTCCACCTGGTTCATGAAGAGCTTCAAAAATCGTTACATCATAACCCAATTTGGCCAAATCTCCTGCGCAGGTAAGCCCTGCAGGACCAGCTCCTATTACTGCCACTTTTTTATTTAATTTAATTGTAGCACCAACAGGTTTAATTTCTTTGTCCATAGCCCAGTCGGCTACAAATCGTTCTAATTTTCCGATTGAAACAGGTTCCCCTTTGATTCCTCTGATACACCTGCCCTCGCATTGGCTTTCCTGAGGACATACACGTCCGCAGACAGCAGGTAACGCAGAAGATTCACTGATAGTCTGATAAGCAGCTTCAATGTCTGCGTTTTTGACCTGCTCAATAAATTTAGGAATATTAATAGCAACAGGACAACCTTCAATACATTTTGCATTTTTACAATTGATACATCTTAAAGATTCCTCCATGGCTTCTTCCATGTTGTATCCAAGACATACTTCTTCAAAATTTGTAGCTCTTATTTTTGCATCCTGCTCACGAACAGGAACCTTTTTTAATATATCCATTATTTATCACCTCCGCAAACACCGCATCCACCTGAATGGGTATCGCCTTCTTTGGCTTCAAGAAACGCTTTTCCCTCTGTGGTTTTGTACATTTGCTGACGTTTCATTGCTTCATCAAAATTTACCAGATGACCGTCAAATTCAGGTCCATCAACACAGGCAAATTTCACTTTTCCACCAACAGTCACTCGGCAGGCCCCACACATTCCGGTTCCATCCACCATGATTGGATTCAGGGAAACAATAGTATGTATTTTCAATTCCTGGGTAAGTCTACAGACAAATTTCATCATAATCATGGGTCCGATAGCGATGCAGACATCATATTTAATACCGTTGTTTTCCACCAAATCTTTAAGAACCTGGGTTACCAAACCGCTTCTTCCATAAGAACCATCGTCTGTTGTTATATAAAGATTGCCAGCTACCGCTTCCATCTCTTTTTCTAAAATTAATAGGTCTTTGGTTTTAGAACCTACAATTACATCGGCATGAATACCCTGCTCATGTAACCATTTTACCTGGGGATACACAGGTGCTGTTCCAACTCCTCCAGCTACAAAAATAATTTTTTTCTTTTTTAATTCTTCTAAATCTTCTGTACATAACTCCGAGGGGCATCCAAGTGGACCTACAAAATCATGAAATTCGTCGCCTTCTCTTAACATTGCCATTTTATGAGTACCGGCACCAACGGCCTGATATACAATCGTAATAGTTCCCGCTGTTCTGTCATAATCACATATAGTAAGAGGGATACGTTCTCCATCTTCATCCATTCTGACTATTACAAACTGACCGGGTAAACATGATTTTGCCACTCTTCTGGCTTCCACTTCCATGAGATATATATTCTGTGCTAATTCCTCAGCTCTAATTATTTTATACATCTTACTCCCATCTGCCAACAGGCTATATAAACATAACATTATTTTTTGTCAGTTTAATAAATATATTTCACTATAGTAAAGTATATTTTCGAAAAACGCAATAAAAAAAATCTAAACTTTACATTCTTCAAATTATTACTGCAAAAACTTAATTTTATTATATAGTCTTGGTAAATGTACTATAAAAGTGGTGTAATGTTGTAATTTCCACTCGCATCCACCGTTAAATCAAAAAAGTCGCCGGTATGGATATCTACAGCATAAATCTTACCTGTTTTGGTCATAGTACCATTTACATCTTCATAATATTCCCATATCAGATAATAATCATTACTTTCAATTGTAATTCCTGCGGTAATCAGATAAGCATTTCGACCTTCAAGTCCCGCCACATATCCATTATAATCAAGTAGATATCCCTTATCTGTTAAGGCCATTACCAGATTATTTACAGCATTTTCTTTGGTAATCTCTCCGTTCATATCAAGCTCATATGACCGTTCCGTTACATCACTTGATACCCCTTGAAAATTTACAGCAATAAATTTTAAAGTAACTTTCCCCAAATACATTGGAAAAGGCTCTGTATACTGAATACTTTCTGCGGTTGGTTCAGTTCCATCTATGGTATAAAACACGTCACAGTTTTCAGGAATGTCAACGCTGATAAGCTCCGGTTTATTATAGGTCCCACTATATAATTTCACCTCAGGTGCATAGGGCACTGTGGTGTCAATCGTATATGTTTTTGTAACTACTTCACTTTCAATTCCATATTCATTTACAAAAAAAGCACTGATCCGGTAAACTCCATTCTCCAAAAATAAAGGGGTTGAATAAATTTCACTTTCTTTTGTGGGAGTAGTTCCATCCATAGAATAATAAATGGTACCCTTGATATCCGAAGTCAGTTTTAAAGCAACTACTTCCTGATAGGTACCTTCCGCATAACTAAAATCCGGATTGTAGGCAATATAATTTTCAAAAGTTTTTAATATCTCTTTGTTAGTACAATTTAAGAGCAAATGGCTGATGGTATCATATTTTTTCTGACTTCCATAGAGATTAATCAGACAGGTATAGGCATTTGTTTCAACATCACTGTAAGTAATCAGCTCTTTCAGCATCTCAATGGCTTTTTCATTTTTTGCCATGCTAATATAATATTTTGCCAGTGCCAATTGCGCCTGATGTTCCTCGGGTTTTAGTTTTACTGCATTTTCCATATACATAATAGCCTGATTGTATTTTCCTTCATTGGCATAGATTAAAGCCTGTCCATACTGATATTCAAAAGAACTTTTATGAACTTTCATGGAATAAAACCAGCTACCTGCAATTCCTGCCACAAGGAGGCAAATCACCAAAAGAATATAGATAAACTTGGTTTTTAAAAATCTGAAAATAAAATTAGAAACAAGTTTTTCATCTTCCATGAAGCTTGAAACATCACGATCAATAAGCTCTTCACTTTCAGCCTGACTATTATTAAAATCATTTACCATGCCAGACAGGGTATCATGAATTTCATTTTCCAATAAGGGTTCAAAATCTGGAACAATTTTTATTTCTGCACCACATTTTTCGCAGTACAGTTTTCCTTCTTCCATAATACTTTTACAGTTCGGACAAATCATGTCATTAATCCTTCCAGATTACTACTAAATGTTTGCAGTTTCTACGCAGTTTTTCATTAACATAGCAATGGTCATTGGTCCAACTCCTCCGGGAACAGGAGTAATCGCACTGCAGATATGGGCTACATCATCATAATCAACATCACCGCAGAGTTTATTATCTTCATTTCTGTGAATACCTACGTCAATTACAACAGCACCTTCTTTTATGTATTCACTTGTAATCATTTTGGGTTTTCCAATAGCTACGATAAGAATATCAGCTCTTTTTGCTACCTCTTTAAGATTTTTGGTTTTGGAATGAGCAATTGTTACCGTTCCATTTTCACGTAGAAGTAAAAGCGCCATTGGTTTTCCAACAATATTACTTCTTCCAATGATAACACATTCTTTTCCTTCAATAACAATATCTGATCTTTTTAGAAGTTCAATAATTCCAGCCGGGGTACAGGAAATAAATCCAGGCTGTCCAATACATAAAGCACCTACACTCTGAGGGTGAAATCCATCCACATCTTTTTTGGGATCAATAGCTTTAATAATTTTATCTTCATTAATGTGTTTGGGAAGTGGAAGTTGTACAAGAATACCGTTTACACTGCTACTTTCATTTAATTCTTTTACCAGATGCAAAAGTTCATCTTCTGAAGTATCTGCATCAAGTTCATAGGATAAAGATCCAATTCCAATATATTCACAGGCTTTTTTCTTATTATTAACATATACACTGGAAGCAGGATCGCTTCCCACCTGAATAACTGCTAATTTTATTTCTATTCCCTGATTTTTTAACTGGGTAACTTTTGTCTTAAGCTCTTCTTTGATTTGTGCTGATATAATCTTTCCATCTATTATTTTGGTCATAATCATCACCATGTCTTTCTTTATAGTCTGAAAACTTATTAGGTTTCTTTAGAACAATCCGGTAATGACTCCATTATTGTCAACATCGATTCTATAAGCAGCTGGTTCTTTAGGAAGCCCAGGCATAGTCATTACTGCCCCTGTAAGCGCCACTACAAAGCCTGCTCCTGCTGATACATATACGTCTCTTACATTTACATCAAAGTTTTCAGGTCTTCCCAGCAAGGAAGGGTTATCGGATAAGGAGTACTGGGTTTTTGCCATGCATACAGGAAGATTCCCAAAGCCCAGTTCCTCTAATTTCTGAAGTTGTTTTCCTGCCTGAGGTGCATATTTCACGTCATTTGCTCCATATATTTCAGTTGCAACTTTTTTAATTTTTTCTTTTAATGAAAGACTGTCTTCATATAATACATGAAAATCACTCTTTTTATTTTCAAGAGTTTCCAGTACTTTTTGTGCCAGTTCAACGCCACCGACGCCACCTTTTTCCCATACTTCGGAAATAGCAAATTCGCAGTTTCTTTCATAACAGAAATTTTTAACAAATTCGGTTTCAGCAGCTGTATCTGTTGCAAATGCATTCAGTGTAACAACTACAGGAACTCCATATTTCTGAAGGTTTTCTATATGTTTTTCCAGATTTACAATTCCTTTTTTAAGAGCGCTAAGATTTTCTGCTCCCAAATCTGATTTTAATACACCACCATTATATTTTAAAGCACGTACTGTTGCTACAAGAACTACTGCATCCGGTTTTAATCCAGCTTTTCGGCATTTGATATCAAAGAATTTTTCGGCACCAAGATCTGCACCAAAACCTGCTTCTGTTACTACATAATCAGCCATTTTTAAAGCGGTTTTTGTAGCAATAATAGAATTACATCCATGGGCAATATTCGCAAAAGGTCCACCATGAATCAACGCTGGTGTATGTTCCAGTGTCTGAATTAAATTTGGTTTTAATGCATCTTTTAATAACGCAGCCATGGAACCTACTGCATTTAACTGTGATGCAATAATAGGCTTTCCAGAATAGTCATAAGCAACTACCATACGTCCAAGTCTTTCTTTTAAGTCACTGATATCTTCAGACAGACACAGCACCGCCATGATTTCACTTGCAACGGTTATAACAAAATGGTCTTCCCTTACTACTCCGTCTGCCTTTTCACCAAGACCTACTACAATGTTTCTAAGAGCACGGTCATTCATATCCAGACATCTTTTCCATACCACCTGTCTGGTATCAATTCCAAGCTGGTTTCCCTGCTGGATGTGATTGTCAAGAAGGGCAGAAAGAAGATTATTTGCAGAAGTAATGGCATGAAAATCTCCTGTAAAATGAAGATTCAGATCTTCCATTGGAACTACCTGGGCATATCCGCCACCTGCAGCTCCACCTTTTACACCAAAGCAGGGTCCAAGTGAAGGTTCACGCAAAGCAATGATTGCCTTTTTGTTTAATTTTTCAAAAGCCTGTCCAAGGCCTACGCTGGTTGTGGTTTTACCTTCACCGGCAGGTGTGGGATTAATGGCAGTTACAAGAATTAATTTTCCGTTTTTGTTGTTTTTGATTCTCTTAATATATTCATCGGAAATTTTTGCTTTGTACCTTCCATATAATTCCAGTTCATCAAACTCGATTCCAAGTTTTTCTGCAACCTCTGTAATTGGTACCATAACCGCTTCCTGCGCAATCTGAATATCTGTTTTCATAATCAGTAATCTCCTTAACTATTCTTCTTCAATGATTTCTTTAAATTCTTCCATGGTCATAAGAACTTTTCTTGGCTTGGTTCCTTCTTCGGCTCCAACAACGCCAGCTTCTTCCAACTGATCCATTATTCTTGCTGCTCTGTTAAAACCTATTTTAAGAACTCTCTGAAGCATTCCAATAGAAGCTTTATCCCGTTCTATAAAAAATCGTCCTGCTTCTGTAAAATATGAGTCTCTCTCACTTCCACCATCAAAGCCATTGTTATTCTGGGAACCCTGTCCGCCTATATTTGTAATCTTTTCCTGAATTTCCTGATTATATACATTACCTATTACCTGATTTTTAAGGAAATCAACAACATCCAATATTTCTTTATCTGTAACAAAAGCTCCCTGAATTCTGGCAGGTTTTGCATAACCCTGGGGATAAAACAGCATATCTCCCTTACCAAGAAGTTTCTCGGCACCATTCATATCTAATATAGTACGACTGTCTACACCACTGGATACGGAAAAAGCAACACGGCTTGGCATATTAGCTTTGATTAGCCCTGTAATAACATCCACTGAAGGTCGTTGTGTAGCAATAATCAAATGAATTCCTGCGGCTCTTGCAAGCTGTGCCAGTCTGCAGATACTTTCCTCTACTTCGCCGGGAGCTACCATCATAAGATCTGCAAGCTCATCTACAATAATAACAATCTGAGGCATTTTCTTTGGCGCGTCAGGACTGTTATCAGGAGGAAGGGTCTCTACCTGCTTATTATATCCTTTTAAATCGCGAACATTTAAATCAGCAAACTTCTTATATCGTTCCGTCATCTCAGCAACGCCCCAGTGAAGGGCACCAGCCGCTTTTTTAGGATCCGTTACTACCGGGATTAACAGATGTGGAATTCCATTATAAACACTCAGTTCCACTACTTTTGGATCAATCATGATAAGCTTTACGTCATCGGGATGAGCTTTATACAAAATACTCATAATCAAAGTATTGATACAGACTGATTTACCACTGCCTGTGGCTCCTGCAATAAGCATGTGTGGCATCTTTCCAATATCTGATACGATGATCTGCCCACTAATGTCTTTACCGACAGCAAAAGCTATGTTGGATGGGAAATCTTTGAATTCTTTTGAATCTAATAAGTCTCGAAGCACAACTGTAGTATTTTCTTTATTCGGTACTTCGATTCCTACAGCTGCTTTTCCAGGTATTGGTGCTTCGATACGAATATCCGTTGCCGCAAGATTTAATTTAATATCATCCTGAAGGTTAACAATTCTGCTTACTTTTACACCTTGTTCCGGCTGAAGCTCATATCGGGTTACAGCTGGTCCCTGACTGATGTCAGTTATAGTAACTTTTACACCAAAGGTACTCAGTGTCTGCTGAAGTCGCAGTGCTGTTTCTTTTAATTCTTTGGTAGGATCAACTTTATTCCCTTTTTCTCCCTGTTTTAACAGATTAATAGAAGGAAAATGATATTTCTTCGGTGTTACGGATTGACCCGTTGTAATTTCAGTAATAATCTCTTTTTCAGAAACTGGTGTATTCTCTGATGCAGAAGAAGTTTTGGATTTTTCATAGGATATTTTCACTCCAGAAGTGTGATTTCCTTCGTTTGGTTTAATAGCCTTTATTTCATCAGAACCTGCTGTTCTATTTTTTCCTTCAAACACAGGATCCGGTATAATATTCAGATTTTCTTTATTTAAAGGATGTACTCTTATATTTTCGAAAGCCAGGTTGTCCTGTTCTCTGGAACTTAATTTTTGTGATGTGATATGATTTTCATCATTATCAACACGTATTTCGTGCATATCATCCCTTATGGTTCCGAAACTTGGTTCTTCTTTCTGATCAAGTGAAGTATCTAACATCACACCCACTACTTTTTTATCCATTCGAAGAATTCTTTCCTGTTCACGCTGCTGAGCAATTTCTTCCTTCTTTTCTTTTCGTGTAATGGCATCTTCTCTGGCGGTTTCATAGACCTTCTTGCTGCTGGTTGACACTCCTTTTAATAAAGATTTTTCCGTAATTATAATGATGCAGATAATGGTAATGACTGCTAATAACAGATAAGTTCCAAGAGCCCCTAAAACATGATACAGCAAATAAGCCATGGTCCCAAAGATTACCCCACCGCCATAATGTGTATCGGAGCTGTTCATATATATACTACGCAGAAACTGATCTGCCGTTGTCAGTTCTTTTACAACTCCAGTAGTCATCTCACAGAATATACCAATTACTATAAAAAGAATAATT
>Ga0302288_1002039_pt1 | contig 12190 bp, 9 predicted proteins | sample III_Fen_N1_1_FD_194549 | JGI IMG/M metagenome (GOLD analysis project Ga0302288, IMG submission 194549) | Peat permafrost microbial communities from Stordalen Mire near Abisko, Sweden - III_Fen_N1_1 | ecosystem: Environmental > Terrestrial > Soil > Wetlands > Permafrost | place: Sweden: Abisko...
ATTTCGGCACGAATCCATACAGCCGAATCAAAATTCAGTTTGATAGCGTCTTGTATTCGGGAAGTGAGTTCGGAGAGAGATATTGAATTCATAGGGTTTTAGTTGAAAGTTTGTAAACTTTACAGACTTATCACTTGATTAATATTTTTTGGGTATCAGTTTTTCCATTCTCAGTAATACAAACGGCATAAATACCTGTCGGAAAATTGCCGGTTTGAAGCACATTGGTCGATTCGGTTAATGGCTTATTTAGCATCATTTTTCCAGTTGCGGAGTAAATTCTTACCGAACCGTTTCGAGGCGAATTTTCATCCACAAAACGGATGATTAATGTTTTGAATATAGGATTTACTGCTACTGAAAGCCAGTTGTTTTGTGTTTGGTTCAACGAATTTATCGTTAGTAGATTTTGTTCGGCAACCACAAAATCGGGTATGCCATAGCCCAGTTGTGCTGTTGGGTTGTTGAACTGGTTGCCTGTTTTTAAAACCGATTGCAGCAGCGTTTGAACAGACAGGTTTTGGGAAACGGATTTATATTGCTGCAACAAACAAGCCATCATTCCAGCCATTATGGGCGTGGCAAATGAAGTGCCGTTGCCGTAGGTGGTTGAACTTGTTGTGCTGACTAAAGCGGATGAAGTTCCTCTGGCACAGATCTCAGGTTTCACGCGGTTGTCAAAACTTGGTCCGAAGGAAGTAAATGAACTGGCCAATCCGGTTGATGTTACGGCTCCCACAGCGATAATTCCATCGGCATCGGCCGGTGAACCAATGTATTTCCATGCTGTCTGTCCTTCATTCCCGGCAGCGGCAAGCACCACCATCCCTTTTTTTGCAGCTAAAGTGGCAGCACGACTTGCACGCGACACCTTTCCGTTCATATCGGCGTAGGTAAAGTTCATCGAAGGTTCATCAAAGGTGTAATACCCCAACGATGAAGTGGCTAAATCAACACCCACACTGTCGGCAAATTCAATTCCCGAACACCAAAAGTCAGTTTCAACTTTGTATTCCGTTGGTACATATTCCGTGCGAATCAACCAATACGAAGCTTCGGGAGCTGTGCCCAGGTATTGTCCCTGTAAGTTTCCGACCATTGTTGAAAGTACCATGGCACCGTGCGAATCTTCCGAGTAAATATTAGAATTCGGATTAATAATGTCTTTTGTTCCAAGCAGTCGTCCTTGCAAGCGCAAACTATCAAAAGCCGCATTGACATTCACGTTATTGAAACCACCATCGAGGACGGCTATCTGAATTCCTTTGCCACGGTATCCTTCATCGTGGAGATGCGTACCGTTGAGTTGGCTTATCTGGCTCAAAGCGATTCCATAATCAAACGCCATTCCGATGTTCGGTGCTTTTGCTGCCGGTGCCAGTACAGCTCCCACCTGTTTCCCCGTGTATTCAACAAAGCGAACAAACGGTAAGGCTCGTACCTGACTCATTTTACCCGAATCAGACAAGATAACCGTTGCGCCGTTTATCCATTTGCTGCGGCTGTGAACGTGTGCTCCCAAATTTTCCAATTGTGAGAGATACGTTGCGTTTACGGGTAAATCAGTCGAATCGCAAGAAATATTAAAAGCTGCACGCCGGGCAATGGCTCGCGCCGAAAGATAAGCCGAAGGATTGGAAAGCGAGTAGGGTGAGTTATTCTTGTTCTTAAACTGCACAAAAAAATAATAGCTGGTCTGGCTCCATACGGGTGCTGTAATGCCAATCAATACGAAAAGGCAAAATACCCGAATAAACTGACGACAAGGAATTGTTTTCATAAACCAACCGTTTGATACTACAAAAATACAAATTTAAATGGAAGAGTTCATTTTTGCCTAAATATTTAAAAAACATTAAAAGTTTGAGTTAATAGAATATTTATTACGAAATGTTCGTAGATTTGCGAAGTATTCGTAATGAATAAGAAATAAGAAGATTATAAAACAATATAAAATGGAAAAGCTAACTAACCAAGAAGAAGAAATGATGCTGATAATATTTCAGCAAGGCAAAGGTTTTATTAAAGACTTTATTCTGAAAATGGATGAACCGGTGCCACCCTACACCACTGTTGCCTCCATTGTGAAAAATCTTGAACGTAAAGGTTACCTTAAAAGTACGCGTTACGGGAATACCTACGAGTACAGCCCGGTAATGGAGGAAAGTGAATACAAATCGAAATTTATGTCGGGGGTAGTGCAAAACTACTTCGAGAATTCGTACAAGGAAATGGTCAGTTTCTTTGTTGAGAAGCAAAAAATATCCGCTGAAGAATTACAAGAAATCATTAAACTCATCGAAAAGAAATGAACGACGCACTCATGTATTTTCTAAAGGTAAACGTTGCGATAGCGCTGTTTTACCTGTTTTTCCGACTGGCATTCTACAACGACACTTTTTGGAAAACCCGACGATTTTATCTCGTTTTCAGTATTCTGTTATCGGCGGTGTATCCATTCATTTCATTTGCCGATTGGCTCGAGAAGCAAGAACCCATGCAGGTTATAGTGCTTACTTACACCCAATTGCAGGAAATTACAGTAACTCCGCAACTGACATCAAAACTAACCGTTGAAAATATTTTGCTGGCAGTATATGCATTGGTTTCAACTGTTTTGCTGGTAAAAATGCTGGTGCAATTGGTTTCCATTCTGCGTTGGAAGTGGAAAGGAGAGAAGCAACTCCTTCAAGGAGTTGAAGTTATATCGATAAATGAAAAAATCACACCGTTTTCCTTTTTCAATATGATTTTTATAAATCCGGCCTTGCACAACGAACAAGATACCACGCAGATACTCACACACGAGCTGACTCATGCCCGGCAAATGCATAGTCTGGATGTGCTGTTGAGCGAATTGTTGGTGGTTTGCTGTTGGATTAATCCGGCAGCATGGTTGTTGAAGCGCGAAATCCGTCAGAACCTGGAGTTTCTGGCTGACAATTCGGTGTTGGAGTCCGGTTTCGACAGCAAAAGGTATCAGTATCATTTATTGGAATTATCGTATCAAACACCCGATGTAAAGCTCGGAAATAAATTTAATGTTTCACCCCTTAAAAAACGTATTACCATGATGAATCAACAAAAAACCAGCAAAGCGGGCATACTGAAATACTCGCTTATCGTGCCCCTGACATTGGCTCTGATCCTTTCGAGCAATGCACAAACCATCGTAAATTCGGCAAAAAAAGCATTGTCGACAGCAAAAAGTACAGTTACAGGCACTAAAAGTATAGTTGTCAATGAAACAAATGTAGTAGCAGAGACCAAAAATGAAAGTCAGGAACCATTACTAGCCACTATTCAGGACGTAAAGCAAACTGACAACTCAAAAGTTTATACTGTAGTAGAAAAAATGCCTCAATTCCCGGGTGGAGATGCAGCATTAATTAAATTCATCAGCAATAATCTGAAATATCCAAAAACATCTTTCATTAATAACATACAGGGAAAAGTTATACTTCGGTTTGTAGTTTCGGAAACCGGTAAAGTTAGAGACGCTGAAGTTGTTCGTTCACTTGATGCAGACTGTGATAAAGAAGCTATAAGAGTCATGAACAGTTTACCGGATTTTATACCCGGCGAACAAAATGGTAAAAAGGTATCTGTATGGTACACTCTGCCAATTACATTTAAACTGGATAGCGAACCGGAAGCAAATAAAGTGTTTGATGTTATTGAAAAGATGCCTCAATTCCCTGGTGGAGATGAAGCATTAATGAAATATATTGCTCAAAATATAAAATACCCAATTGATGCTATGAAAACGGGTACGCAAGGTAAGGTTTATCTTCGATTCGTAGTAAGTGCAACAGGAAAAGTTGAGAATCCAACTGTTATAAAAAGTACACTAGAGTCAGCTAAGAAATTGGATGAAGTTGTAGTGGTAGGATATGCAAGTAAAACAAATGAGAAAAATCAGGCTGCCGAAGCCAATATGGCTTTGCTAGAAAAAGAAGCAAGTAGAGTGGCAAGTACTTTGCCTGATTTTATTCCGGGCGAACAAAACGGTAAAAAAGTAGCTGTTTATTACACTTTGCCGGTTACATTTAGGTTGAACTAACGATAGTTTGAATTAAATCAATTTTCTTGAATTAAAGATAAATGATATGCGTGTGAATTCTCAGTGTGGCCTTGTGTCACGCTGAGATTTTTTTAAAACTTAAAGTGTATCTACTATCTTAAGCAAACAAAGTATTTCCTGTCTATGAAAAAACTCCTCACATTCATATTCCTCTTTTGTTCGTTGGCATTTTCGGCGCAAAGCAATGCCATACAAAATGCCATGAAGAATTACGATTACGAATTGTCCATTAAGCTGATTTCAAAAGAGCGGAAAACACCCGAAATGGATTTGCTTTAAGCAATTAACGGAAATTACAAATAATTTGACAACTGACTAAGAATGAAAATAATGAATACCTACCACACTCCTCGATTAGTAGAACTATATCGACGCGGGCTGCACAACACAAAAAAATCCATGAAAAAAATAACCATAATTGTGATATTGATTCTATCATCAACAATCATTTTAGGACAATCTAAAGATGAGTATTTGATTAAGATTTTAAACAAAACGATTTCAAATCTTAATCAGATTAAAACCGTAGAGTACACATTGGACTTTCATCAGTGTTTCGAAGCACAAGGGGTTAACCTGCGAGATACGGCTACCTGTTATTTTGATTTCACAAGCTCTGATTCAATAATAGGTTCGAAATACATATTTTCTTCTCCAAAATGGGATGTCGCTTTTAATGGTGGACTCATATATATGTCCTACAACGCAAACAAGCAGATTCTTTATAGCAATAAGCCAACAGAATATCTTGTTAACGCTCAAGTGTACATGCTAAATTCAATCTTTGTTATACGGAAAATACTTCCCGAATTAGTTTCAGATTCAACGACAACAATCATAAGATTGAATGATACTATATTGAATAATTCATCATGTTTTAAGTATAAAATACTTCTAAGAGATAAGTTTTTGAATTCTGGTGGTGTTTTGACACCAGCAAAGGGAGCTAGTTTAAAACTTATGTTGTTAATTAGTAAGGATAATTATCTGCCAAAACAATTTAGTTCATTTTATCCAAATAATGCAGGTTTTATTCAGGCAATATTTAGCGATATTAAAATTCCTGCATTCAAAGCTGACAGTCTATGGAATTATGATTGGTTACCAGAGGAGTATTTACGAATGAGTTTAGAAGACTTTGAAAAAAGTACCCGAACTGGTATTACTAAGCAAATAGGAAAACAAGCTCCTGATTGGACTCTTCCAATGATAAAGGGCGACTCGGTTAAGCTCTCTGCCCAAAAGAATAATCTGATATTATTGGATTTTTGGTATCAAGGTTGTGGTGCTTGTATAAAAGCTGTTCCAGACATAAATGAAATTCAAAAAGAATTTGAAGGAAAAGGTTTGAAAGTATATGGAATTGAGTTTGTAAAGTCGAATGATAAGGGGTTGGTTGAATACATTGATAAAAATAAAATTGAATACCCAATCCTTTATATGGGAAAAAGGGTTGCAAGCGATTACAGTGTTACTGCAGCACCAACTTTCTTTCTGTTAAATAATCAGGGGAAAATCATATACGCAAGTGCTGGCTTGTACAAAATGGATTTACTCAAAGCAATTAAGGAGAATCTTAAGTAATTTGCCAACATACTAAGAATAGAAATAATGAACTGATCAGTTGTCATTTCGTATTAAAAAACAAGATTCAAGATTAGATTTTAATACTATTTAATGTAATGTAAAGTCCCGGCATGACCTAATGTCATGCTGGGACTTTTTAAATTTGAAGTGTACCTGCTATTTAAAACAAACAAATAAAGTATTTCCTGTTCAAGAAAAGACTTCTTATAGCCATTTCCTCTTTTGTTCGTTGGCATTTTCTACTCAAAGCAACGCCATACAGAATTACGATTCTTAATTGGCAAATCGGTAGATTTCAAATCAACGAATTAGTGCAAGAAATGAAGACTTCGAATAAAAAAACAGAGGCTAATTGAGATAGATTGTGAATGTTAGGGATTAATTTTATAATTTTGGAACTTCAAATGGATGTATCAAACTAATCATTAAACTTAATTTCTAATTTTATTATGAAGAAAACCTATTTATTCGTTCTTCTTTTTGTGTTTTCCGCCTTTTGTTGTCTGAGTCCGGTTTCTGCTCAGGGAACTGTTCCTGCTGCTAAAGCTACATCGAGGGTGGTGGAAGATGGAGGTACCGGAGCGTACAGTGCCATTATGCTGACCGAAAGTACGCTTCCAACTCACACAGTTTTTCGTCCCAAAGACCTGAGTGCATTTGGCGACAAAAACAAATTGCCGATTATTGCCTGGGGCAACGGTGCTTGTGCCAATTCCCCCTGGGAACATATCAACTTCTTATCGGAAGTAGCTTCGCACGGCTTTCTGATTATTGCCATTGGTCCAATGCCTCAGGAAGGTGAACGCGGTGGTGGAAAATCCACATCGTCGCAAATGATTGATGCTATTAACTGGGCCATTGCTCAAAACAGCGACAAGAAAAGTCCGTATTACAACAAGATTGACATTACCAAAATTGCCGTAAGCGGTATGTCGTGTGGTGGACTTCAGACATTGGAAAATGCTCCAGACCCACGTGTAACTACAGCCGTAATCTGCAACAGCGGTATTCTGGGCGATGCAGGAGGCGGAATGAGTGGAATGCCTGACCTCAAGAAAGATCATCTGCTCAAACTGCACACTCCAACGCTTTATATTCTGGGTGGCGAAACGGATATTGCTTATAAGAATGGTATGGACGATTTCAGCCGTATCAATCACCTTCCGGTTTTCGTTGCTAACCTGAATGTTGGTCATGGCGGAACATACAGCAAGCCTCATGGTGGTGAGTTTGCCAAGGTTGCAACAGTCTGGTTTCAATGGCAACTAAAAGGTGACAAGGAAGCTGCCAAGATGTTTACCGGTAATCCTGCTGGTCTTTCAAAATTGCCAGAATGGAAATACGATAAAAAGAAAATGCCTTAATTACCCTATTTGTACAGGTGTTGCATTACGTAACTAATTGATTGAGCCGTCCAACTGTTATAGTTGGGCGGTTTTTTTTTGTAGCCGCGTAGTGGCGTAAGAAATACAGTGGTCAAATTTTTATATGTAGTTTTTTGGAGAGATTTGGCTAACGCCGATTTTCAATTCTCACTTCGTTCGAAATGACAATTAGCATCTTATGTTTTGTGGAGGGGAGTTAGTTGGTGGCGAAGCCGCCAACTAACCCCCCTCCACAACCAAAACGTTGTAAACTCTGTCATTCTGAGCAAAGCGAAGAATCTAATATTTTTACCTGACAACAGTATTATTTTAAAGTTAAATGAAGTTAAACTACAAATATTAGTTTAAAAACTAGAATAAATAGTTGCGTAACTAGAAATATTAGTTTATGTTTGCAATGTAATAATCGATAAAAGTAAAAAGATGAAAGAACTAACCGCCAAAGAAGAAGAAATCATGCAGTTTTTTTGGACTGATGGTCCCTTGTTTGTAAAACAATTAGTGGACAAATACTCCGATCCGAAACCGCATTTCAACACACTTTCCACCTACGTGCGTGCTTTGGAAGAAAAAGAGTTTCTGGATCACGAGAGCTTTGGAACCACCTACCGTTATTTCCCCGTTGTTCAGGCCGAAGATTACCAAAGCCGGACATTGAAAAATGTAGTGAAGAAATACTTCAACAATTCGTATCTGAATGTTGTCAATTCATTTATCAAATCGGATGATGTCTCGATTGATGAAATCAGAAAATTGCTGGATGAAGTTGAAAAGTCAGCGAAAAAATAAAAAACAACCTCTAATACATTGAGAATATGGAACTATTCCTTTTTTACCTGTTGCGCGTAACCATTGCCGCTACCATTCTGTACCTCTTTTTCAAGTTTATCCTAAGTAAACGGACGTTTCATGCCATCAACCGGATCGTGGTGCTCAGCATCGTGGTAATGACATTAGTGCTGCCCTTGTTTACGGTAACACTGCCGAACATCAGTTTCTTCCAGCCTAAGGTTGAAGCAGCGACAACTCAGCTAACGATAGAACAAGCACTGGCGTTATTGAATGCCGGAGGTTATACTAACAGTTCCACATTGGAATCGACACCAGCCACAGAAATTCCGTGGATAAAGATTCTCGGAGTGATTTATTTGATTGGTTTTACTGTTGCTTTGCTGCGGTTTGCAATCAGCTTTATCCGCATGAACCGCATTATCCGACAGACTCAAAAAGTACGATTGGATGATAACAGTCTGCTGTGCATTTCCGATAAAAAGGTTTCTCCGTTCAGCTGGATGAAGTTCGTAGTCCTTTCAAAGGACGATTTTACGGATGACAGCAAGGATATTATTCGTCACGAACAAGCGCACGTGTCTTTCGGGCATTCGTTCGATTTACTCTTCCTCGATATGTATTCGCTTGTTTTCTGGTTCAATCCGTTTGCGTGGTTGCTTCGGTTGGAACTGCAGACCATTCACGAGTATCAGGCCGATGAGAAAGTACTGGACGAAGGCGCCAACGCCAAAAACTACCACCTGTCACTTATCCGTCAATGCGTGGGCGAATACAAGTTTGCTTTAGCCAATAATTTCGAGTACAACAATTTACACAAACGAATTAAAATGACCATGAAAACAAAATCATCCTCCCGACAAAAATGGCTTTACGGAACAATTGGATTGTCTGTAATGCTTTGTATTGTAATTCTCTCCTTTAATGGACTTAAAGCCAAAGCAGCTGATTTGAAAGAAATGATTCAGTCGGAACTTTTACCATCAGATTCTATAAAAAAAACAACCCCATCCGTTGTAAGAATCAGGAAAGTGGCTGTAAAAAATAACGGAACAGTCACTCCCCAAATTATTATTAGAGATACGGTAGCTCCCGACTCAAAAGTTAAAGTGCGAATCCGTTCGAATGAAGATATTCGGGTTGTGGGTTATGGAACGCAAGCTGACGGACCAAAGCCTTTGATTATAATTGATGGAGTAGAATCTTCTCAGGATATTAATCCAAATAGCATTGATAAAATTGAAGTTTTGAAAGATGCTTCAGCCATACAAAAATATGGGGAGAAAGGTAAGAATGGCGTAATTATAGTAACAACTAAGAAAAACGCTAATAACCCCGCAAACGAAAAGATAATAATTAGTGTCGCTGAAATTAAAAATACTGATACTGATGATAAAAATCAGGTAAATAAAACCGAGGAAATTCGTACTACAAGTTATAGCGAATCTGTAGCACATCAGGTACAATCTGTAAATAATTTAGCTATAAGACTCAATGGGAAAGTTGATCCGAATGCGTTGATTATTGTTGATGGTGTAACGGCATTATCAAAAGACATTGATCCGAATAAAATTGACAAGATTGAAGTCTTGAAAGGTGCTACCGCCATACAAAAATATGGCGATAAAGGTAAGAATGGTGTAGTTGTAGTTACAACCAAGAAAAACCTCACCACAAATAATAAAAATGTAGAAATTAAAGTAATCGGATATGCGGGTTTAACCGGAGCTCAACCGCTTATTTTGGTGGATGGAAAAGAAGTACCGGACAATTTTATGCAAAGCGTTGTTCCTGAAAGTATTGAAAGTATAACAGTACTAAAAGACTCAAGTGCCACTGCCATATATAAAACCAAAGGCAAAAACGGTGTAGTGTTGGTTAAAATGAAGAAAAAGTAAGCATAAAGTATTTCATTGATACTAAAATTAATGAAGGATTGAATCTTTTTCTTTGGTAATGAAAAACAGGAGTATGGGCAAAAACCATGCTCCTGTTTTTATGAAAACTTATTCGTATTTTTGTGTTCTATGTGACTATGTGGTTCAATTCTTAAACTAAATGCAAAAATACCTTTCCATTCTTAAGCAATATTGGGGTTACGATGAATTTCGTCCGTTGCAGGGTGAGATTATTCGGAGCATTGTTGCAGGTAAAGATACGCTTGGACTTATGCCAACCGGTGGAGGTAAATCGCTGACTTTTCAGGTGCCAACACTGGCTATGGCTGGATTTTGTGTGGTGGTTACTCCACTTATTGCCTTGATGAAGGATCAGGTGGAGAATCTGAAAAAGCGGGGTATAAGTGCGGCTGCCATTTACTCCGGGATGTCGCATAAGGAAATTCTTTCCACGCTGGATAATGCCGTTTTCGATGCATATAAATTTCTCTATGTGTCGCCTGAACGGCTGGCAACCACTATTTTCATGGAGAAAATCAAGCAAGCCAATGTGTGTATGATAGCTGTGGACGAATCGCATTGCATCTCTCAGTGGGGATACGATTTTCGTCCATCCTATTTGCGCATTGCCGATATAAGGCTGTTATTGCCAAATGCTCCGGTTTTAGCTCTTACGGCCACTGCCACTCCCGAAGTGGTTGACGATATTCAAGCCCAGCTGCATTTTAAGGAAAGGAATCTCTTTCAAAAAAGTTTTCATCGTTCCAACTTGGCTTATGTGGTGCGAACCGTTGAAAATAAGGATGAAAACTTGTTGAAGATATTGAATAATGTTCCCGGTACTTCGGTGGTTTACGTTCGTAACCGCAAAAAGACGAAGGAAGTAGCTGATTTCCTGAATCTGAATGGAATTTCGGCCGAACATTTTCATGCCGGATTGAAAAACGAAACCAAAGATGCCCGTCAAGCTCGTTGGAAATCGGGTGAGACGCGAGTCATTGTTTCTACCAATGCTTTTGGTATGGGTATTGACAAAGCCGAAGTACGTACGGTTATACATTTGGATTTGCCAGATACATTGGAAGCATACTTTCAGGAAGCGGGTAGGGCTGGGCGCGATGAGCAAAAGGCTTATGCCGTATTGCTTTACAACGGTGGTGATGCTGCGAAAATGAAGAAACGCATTGCCGACACATTTCCTGGTAAGGAAATGGTGATTAAAGTATATGAAGCACTTGGAAATTACTATCAGGTTGGAGTCGGGTCGGGATTGGATGCCGTTTTTGCCTTTGATATTGCCGATTTCTGTGCAAGGTTTAAATTGCCAATCTTGATTACATACAATTGCCTTAAAATTTTACAACAGGCAGGTTATCTCGAACTTACTGATGAGCAGGATAGTTCTTCGCGGGTTATTTTTACAGTTGGAAAAGAGGATTTATATAAAATAAAACAAACGCCCGAGCAAGACCGATTGACGCATATCTTATTGAGATCATACACCGGTTTGTTTACTGATTTTGCGTCAATCAACGAAGATATCATTGCCAAAAGGCTTGATTGGACGCATGATCAGGTTTATGAACAATTAGTCGCTTTATCCAAGGAGCAAATCATTCGGTATATTCCCCGAAAAAAGACTCCTTTCCTGACTTATATTCAAGAACGAGTGGAAACTTCGCGCGTCATACTCGGCAAAGAAGCCTATGATGACAGGCGTGAACGATATGTTTCAAGGGTGGAAAGTGTATTGAATTACGCACAGGATGAAAATATATGCCGGAGTCAGATGCTGCTCTCGTACTTTGGCGAAAAAGACACGAAACCTTGTGGGAAATGCGATATTTGCCTGAAAAAGAAACAAACCTCACTCTCAGACTCCGAATTCAAAGAAATACAACAGGCTATCATGTTGCACCTGGATAAAGAATCGTTAAGTATAAATGAATTGGCCAAAAGGCTTTCTTTCAAAGAGTTTAAGATGATTCAAACAGTACGCTTTATGTTGGATAATGGTCAAATTGTAGAAACAGAAACGATGAGACTTAAAATCAAAGAGTTATAAACAATCGGTTGTTTTTGTGACTGTAATTCTTATCTTTGGCATTTATAATATTAAATCCAATGAACGAATTCAATCAATTAAAATATTTCCGGTGGTCGCTGGGCGATAGGTACGATGGCTGGAGGGTGAAAAATGTAGATGCTGTTTTCTCCGTAATTCCTTATTTTCTCCGTACCCGGATGGATGCCCAGAACTTTTTCGAGGAGAAAGTTGATATTGATCATATCGAAGCTTTTATAAAGGTGCATAAAGATGAAATCCCCGATTTATCGTTGATGCATATCGTTATGGCATCGCTTGTCCGGTTGATTTCGCAACGCCCATATCTGAACCGATACGTTATCTGGAACAAAATTTTTGCCCGCAATCATATCAATTTCTC
>Ga0302288_1002040_pt1 | contig 12190 bp, 11 predicted proteins | sample III_Fen_N1_1_FD_194549 | JGI IMG/M metagenome (GOLD analysis project Ga0302288, IMG submission 194549) | Peat permafrost microbial communities from Stordalen Mire near Abisko, Sweden - III_Fen_N1_1 | ecosystem: Environmental > Terrestrial > Soil > Wetlands > Permafrost | place: Sweden: Abisko...
AAATTACCTAGTAACGTGTTGTAACCATTCGGAAGATGTTCCAAAATATCATTAATGCCAGCCGCTTTTGCTGCTTTTACAGCTTTATCAAAATCAAGGGTTTCCTGGGTATTTCCTAAACCAATGTTGTTGATAGCACTAATGTTATACAAGGCAAAATCCTGAAAAACTGCTGTTACGTTTTCGCAAATCTTTTGTTGTCCAATTTCAGTAGCATCAATGCCGTCAAAAAGAATGCGCCCTGAATCCGGTTGGTAAAATCCACAAAGTAATTTTATTAAAGTTGTTTTACCGGAACCATTTACACCAACAAAAGCTACTGTCTTTCCTGCAGGAATAGTTATATTCACCAATTTTAGTGCGTCCCGTTTACTGGATTTGTAGCAGAATCTTACATTCTCAACTCGAATTTCCCTGTTTAGTGTAAAGGAATGATTGTTCTGCAAACTGTTTGAGCTTGTCGGCATGTTTAGAAAAGCTATAAAATCATTCAGAAATGTATTGTCTTCCAGAAGTTGAGTGGCCGACATGAAGAGCTCATTCAAAACTCCATATCCACGCTGAAAAGCAAAGAAAAACAAAGCAACCGTTCCAATAGAAATTTCTCCTTTTATTTTCAAATAGGAAACAAATCCTAGTGATAAGAATATCAGTGATACAGAGAAGATTTGGGCGAATATATTCAACCATAATTCCGATTTTCGAAGTTTAATCTGCTGTTCAAACAACGTGTTCTGAATACTTGAAAAACGTTGCTTGAAAAAATCGAAGAAGCCAAACAATTTCATTTCTTTTGCGAACGGAAAACCTGTCAGAATCCGGTTGAAATAGTACATCTCACGCTCTTTTGTGCTTTGTACTTTCTTTTGCTTGTACAGTTTTCGGGAAGATTTCAATCGGAAATAAACGCCCGGAATGATGGCAATTATCAGAATTACAATTAAATGCCATTTGATAGTTATAAACAGACAAATCAGAAATAGAGCAGCTGCTACAGATTTAATTCCGATAAGCATTTCGCTTACAATCTTAATCGGACGAAAAGAAGCTTCCTGAACAGCTCGATGAATTTTATCCTGTTCCGCGGGGCTTTCGTAATGCGATAAATCCAGCGAGGCATGTTTCCAATGTAGCTTTTGGTAGATTTGGCGCGTGATGGATTGTGATAATTTTAGGGAGAAATAGGTCTTGAGTTCCGATAAAACTCCGCTTGCCAGAAAAACAAGTGCGGTCAGAACTAAGATTGTAATAAAATAGAAACGTTGGCTTTCGTTCTGAGTGGATATGCCTGTAAGTTGGTCAATCAGAGTCTTTATGCAGACGATAATGATAAAAGGTAAAACGCCCTGAAGTATGGAAATTATTATGTTGATAAACAGAATTTTCTCCGACTCTTTTGAAACGATTGATATATTGCTTTTAATCGATTTAAGCTCCGACCAAAGTGAGTTGAATTTACGTTTTATTCCAAGCATAAGATCGTAGATGGGAATTGCTTGTTTTGAAAAATGCAGCGCAATGAAACTTAGCATTTTCATGCGTATACTATCCGTTTTTTTTACTCTTTCTTTTCGAATAAAAGTATTTATTCTACCTAAAAGTGCTTCGTTGTTAAAAGGAATATCGCTTTTGTAGCATTTATCGCCTTTGGTTGTGAGTATATATTCAGTATTAGCGATAGAAATGTCAACTAATCTGTGGCTTACCAAAGTATTGTTGGTTTTATAAACAAGAATATCTCCAACTTTTAAATCTTCTATAGAGCATTTTTCAACTAAGCCTACATCACCTGCTTTTAAGGTAGGGTACATGCTATTTCCCTTCAGTTTATAACTCAACTGATGATTATCATCCAAAAGAGCTTCTGCAAAATCGAGCAATTGCTTATTTAATTCCTGCTGTTTCATTTTCCAGAACGAAATTTACAACACTACTCTCGGGAACAAATCCGAGCTCATAAACCGGAACATGTGCACTTAATTCGGATAGAAAATTCAACTTGTTTTGAATGAAATTAGGATCAAAATTATTTTGAATACAAAATGCTAATACCTTTGAAACAGCCGATGCACCCGATAACTTCTTTAGGTTATTCTCAGGCGAATGACGAATTAAAAATATGGAGTCTAAAATAGTCTTTTTAGGAATGTCTATATAATACATGGGTGTGTTATATACGTAGTAACGTTCGTTTAATCTGCGAATAATCAGGCGATCATCATTTACGATAGTATTGCCTGCATCTGCCCATATTTTAGACATTGTGCTTTTACCCGCTCCTGAAAAACCCGTAAAAATCCGACCTTTTTGTTCGTCTACAACGCACGACGCATGTATCATTACTGCTTCTGATTTCACGGTTATGTAATGCATAATAATCGGTCCCATTGGATATTTTAGCGGTATGATATCTCCATTATCCAGTGGAGTGGAATAAATTTTCCAGTTAGACAAATCTTCATCCAACACAGCCAACTGCTGTACCTCATTTTTGTTTTGTTGGTTGTAAATAACAAAGACTAAACCTGAGGTTGAACGATAAATGGAATAGAATTTTTGGTCGTTGTTTTCTGCTTCAAAAATTAATTCATAATCTGAAAAAGGTGTGGCCGGGATATGCTGAAAACATTCTATGGTTAAATCTGCTGCGGCATTTTCTGTTGTTTGTACGAAAGGAAGATATCCTTCTTCAAGTACAATTCTATGTTCAGCATGTAGCTTTATCAAAAAGTCAGCAATAGCGATTTGAATAGTAGTAGGCATCTTTGTCGAAGTCTGTTGGGCAGAAGTTTATTGTCCGAATGTTGTTGCCAGTTTGTTCAAAAACAGGTCAATATCTCTTTTGGCTGTTATATTGTCAACACTAAAGGTATCAATCATCGAGTTTTCTAAATCCAGAACGGTAGTATTTTCATTGATGTTTTCCCAAATAAACTTTCCTGTTTCGTTCAACGTAAACAACTCATTCATTTTTGCTACATTTGCTGTAATCGGGACTAAGATTAACTCGCTACCAATACTGCGCGTAACGAATCTTGATTTTAATTTATAAAGTGTTTCTACATCCATATTTCTGATAAAAATCTATGTTTTTAATTATGCAAAGATAAAGAATTATTTGAATCTTGTTCTTGTACCAATCGCAGGTTAATATGATATTACGGGTTTATTTAATCTCTTCATGTTTGCAAACGAGGTGGCGGATGAATATATTACTAACCCCTCCGCTACGCTCGTCCCCTTATCATAAGGGGACAAATGAGAAGTGCGGGACTCTCTACAAAATAGAATTTCTCCGGTTACATAATTCTGCACACTCCCTTTAATGCTCAAACCTCTGCACCCAACAATCTCGCCTTATCAAGGGGAGTACCCGAAGGCTTCGGCGTGAGCGTTTGACTGAGCTCATGCCGAAGTCTCAGTCGAACGGGGGAGGGGTTTGCTTTTTAATTGCAATCAAGAGTAAGATCGTTGTTTATCTTGCTTACTGTTCTTGAACTTTCAAATAGAAGCTTGGACTTGAACCTGCTTTCCATGACCATTTCGATTCACTACCCCATCTTGTGAAAATACTTCCTTGTTTTTGCTTCATATTAAAAAGTATACAGTATTCATCTCTCCCTTGTACTTTAATGAACTTCATTTTATCAGTCGTATTCACCTTTACCCATTCAATTGTTAGAGCGATGTCATCTTTAAATACTAAATTGTACTTAGTCAAATCAATATCCACCCAGCCTGACTTTTTAGTTATTGGTACCATGATATTCTCTGTAAGCTGTTCTTCAAAAGGCAAATTGTTGACAATGTTTCGAATGTGCAAGCGAAACAGACTATATTCAAATGATTGATTGTGCATGCAAATATGCAAACTTCTTAATAATACAGGTTTAGAACCAAGTTCTATTTTAGTTCCTATTTCATAACCTTTGCCTTTTTGAGCACCTCCAATGCCACAATATTCTCCATGCCATGTAGAGCTTGTTGTGCCCACTTTCTTCAATTTCCCTGAAAAAGGTTTTACATTTACCTCGGCCAACTGAATAGGTTCGTTTATTAGTTTTATTAGTTTTTCTTTGTTCGTGAGTTCCGCGATGGAAAAAGTCTGTGGTTTATAACCAATCATCGAAATCCGAACGATTGCTTTTGGCGATTGACCTTTGATGTCTAAACTAAATTCTCCTTTTTCATTGGTAGATATGCCCAAAGGAGTGTCAATTACTCCCAGATTCACGTATTCCAGTGGTTTTTCACTCGAGGAATCAATTACCTTTCCGGCAATTAATTGAGCTTGCAGTTGTACAGTCAGGAAGAATAGAAAGATTGTCGATAGTAGTTTCATACATTTTTTTGTTGGTTATATGTCGTTTTTTTGTGTCTACTCTTCCCCTCGTTTAAACCAGGGAATTCTATTTTGTCAATTTCAATAACCCTTTATTTGTTCCAAACCATAAGTTTCCATTAGTGTCTTGGGTTATTGCGTTTACCGCACCGATAACAGTGTTGTTAGCCATGGTGTACGTTGTCCAGTTTGCCCCATCAAATTCCGAAATGCCCATGCCATTAGAGCCAAACCATTTATGTCCTTTCGCATCGATAGCCGCAGATAAAACAGGAGAACCTGACTTTAGCCAGTCTGTTTGAGTTTTAAAGTTTGTCCAGTTTAGCCCGTTCAGTTTAGACAAACCACCAAATGTAGCAAACCATTGGTTTCCTTGATTGTCTATGACAATGCCCATCACTCCGTTTCCAGCCAGTCCTTCACCGTTATCCTTATAGTATGTGTAGGTAGTCCAGCTGACATCATCAAACCTCGAAACTCCTCCATTGGTTCCAAACCATTTGCTGCCCGATTTTTCAATAGCAATAGTATAGACATGATTTTCAATTAACCCGTCGCCAACTTTATAGTTTACCCAATTTTGTCCATCAAATTTACACACTCCGTTCTCTGTCCCTATCCATTTATTACCTTTCGCATCTATTGCAATTGAGTATACGAAGTTGCTCGAAATGCTATTCGATGATACTGGATCATTTTGATAATAGGTCCAGTTACCGTTTTTGTATTTGACCAGTCCTGCGCCATTTGTTCCAAACCAGATATTGTTGTCGGCATCGGTTGCTATTGCCTTTACCTGACTGTTATTCCCGAAACTGTTATAATTTGTCCAGCTTTTTCCGTCAAACTTATAGGCTCCGTTATCGGTTCCAACCCAGATGTTTTTAGACGAATCGCAGGAAATCGCATAGATTCGGTTCGTTAATCCGGAGGTGGTAAACTCAGTCCATTTTACAGTACTTACATCCTCTGTGTTATCTTTTTGGCACGAAGGAAAAACTGTAATCAACATACAGAATAAGATGAATTTTAAAGTTTTCATAATTTCTATTTTTTAGTTTTATTTAATTGCCCTATCCGGTAGGATCGGTCTTTTTTTAGTTCCACAAAGTTACGGATTAGAAACAAGGCAGAGCCTTGTTTCTAATTAAATTTCTTTTAAATATGGAAAGCGAAACTTTCCTTTTAGCGATGCGTGGTCTGGAGACTACGCTGAACATTTATACTCACGCTGCCGCACGATTGCATCGTGTGGCAAAATCTAAATTATATAATTACTGTTTTCCCACGCGATGTAATCGCGCGGCAGCAGTGGTTTATCACTAATATTTAGAATGAAGGCTTAGCAGGGCCTTCTAACCATTGGTAACTATTTTCAGTTATAGTCAATAAGTCAATAGGCTCAGACACACTCTCCGGATGTGCTTTAGCTTCAATCTGAATAAGTTGTTTAATAGCAACTAATGGATGCTTATCTAACCAACATTCTCTTGTAAACATGAGATGTTTAATTTCTTCGGCATGTCCCATAGGAAATGGAATAAATTCATTTTGAAATGCCGGAATATCTAGATTCTTACTTGCAATGGTATCTTTAGTTTGTACTGGTTGACTTTTTTTGCTCGTAATTGAGAATACAATTCTGACAGTTTTCGGAATATGTTTTTCATATCCTAATAAGGCCACTTCAAGTGACCGTAGTTCCTCAAATCTATTTTCAAAAATTGATTTGTCATTCTTTTGCAATTCTTTTAGGAAAGACGTTCTTACCGAAGAGACTTTTTCAATTACGATATTCAACGTTGAATCAAAAGATTTTTTCTGGCAAATACTTTTATCAATTTCGTCAGCAATCAATTCTGGCATTGCCCCAGCAATCGCGTAATAAATATTGTTAGACTTATGAATTTTGCATACAGTGTCAGATTTTTCAGAAATGACATTTCTAGAAATTGGGTCATATAGCGTAGTTCCTCTCTTAGTGTCTGACCCAACAAAAATTCCATACGAAGTTCTCACAATAATAATTGTGGTCTGAGAGTATGAAATGGCTGGCAATAAAAAGAGAAATAATAAAATTTTTTTCATTCAAATTTATCCGATGTCTAAAAAAAGTAATTTACCCTCGTTCGTCGTAGTTCTGGAGACTCTGCCGAACGTTTATAACACTACACTAAATAGGAGAGAATCAATGTTGTTATTTATTACTAGTCCTATTCAATTTTTGTGATTTTATATTTTACCATACTGGTATCAGATTTTTTTTTTAGTCTCTCTACGTTCTTTTGTAATCTTAAAGCATTATTGTGAGCTTTTTCTGCCTGTAATTTATGGTATTCAATTTTTTTATCAAGAAACCAGACATCAAACTCATTTTTCTTGTCTTTTATTAAGTAAGGTGACGATTTTAATATATCAACTTCATATTTAAGTTCAGAAATTTGACTTTTATAATCTTCAATAACTGTATTTCTATCTTGGTCTTTTTTCTGTAAATCTATTTCCTGATAATATTTGGATTCGATTTCTTTTAAATATCTCTGTTTTTTTGAATTAAAGTCCTTTTCAAGCTGTTTTATTTGTTGATTATAATCATCTTTTGTTTTTCTCAGAATTTCAACTTCACTGTTCAAAGATTGAATTTTTTTTCGTTCTTTGGTAAAGCTAGCTTCGTATTTTTTCAGAATTAAATTCTTATTCTCTAAACTGTCATTGTAAAATCCTATCTGAGTTTTTAATTGATTATTTGTTCCAATTAATGATGTTTTCTCCGTCTGGAACTTAGTAATATCAGTTTCAAGTTGTCTCTTGTTAAGTTCAAGTAATTCTTGCTTAGAACTAAATAAACCTGACGTAATAGCGTACAGCAATGAAAATATAGCTAATATAGTTGGAAGTAAAACCTGTAGATAATGAGGATTTTTTAACCAGTGTCTTTTTAATTCATCAATTTCAAGTTGAACTTTCTCTTTTTCTAAATCCTCTAGATTCATATTGTTATTTTTTTGTATTATTACACCTGACACCAATATCAGCGAACTCAATGTTCGCATATTTCCACTGTATATAAAAAACTTTCTCCATCCGGTATTTCCCGGATGGAGAAAGTTCCTGTTTTCATTAGGCTTTAGCCTCGGGTGTTGTGTCGGTTTTCTTGGCAGCGCGTTTGTAGATAACAGTGGCTGCGGCTTTATACTTGCTGTAAAACTCGGGTGCTTTGCGTTGGAACTGTGGTGCGAGGCGGTCGAGGGTGTTTCTCTTTAGATCGACGGCTTTGGTGAGCAGTTCGCCAATGCGGCGGGTGATGTCCTTTTGGTCTATCCCTGCTGTTTGGCGCGCGTTGCTGAAGTTTTTTAGCTGCGTAATCAGTTCGTCGAAATGATTCACTTCTTCGGGGCTGATACCTTCGTCTGCCAGTTCGTTGGGTGCTATCTTGCGTGCTTCGTTGAGTACGTTGACGCACGCGTCGATAATTTCGTGGCGATCCAGATGTTCTACCTTTGTAGGTTTGAAGTTAACCTGTACTTGCAGGGTTTTGTTGCCCTGCCGTCCGGCGTAGGAATGAATGGCTCCCGAAATATCAATCAGATAGTCGGAGGTTTCGTCCAGTACATCGTTTTTGTCATCGGTAATACCGGTGAGGTTCTGGCTTTGTTGCACTGTCAACTCGTCGATTTCGACGTTGATACTCTTTAGTTGTTCTATTCCTCTGGCAAAAGATGGAATAAGGCTCGTTGCAGACTGATTGTTTTCGGCCACGATTACGATTTCTTTGTTAGAGCTGTGCCTGGCTTTTTGATAGTTGTTCATTGTAAATAAAATAATTTTTAGATGATAAGTAGTTTGGTTTTTATGTAAATCAAGCAGCAAATATAAATAGAACAAATTAAATAAGCAAATTTAATGCTGTTTAATTATAACATGGTGTACACTTTTTTTCGACAGCAGCACGCATTGCTTCTGTGGAAGGCGTTTCGGGAGATAGATCAGGTATTCAGTCTTTTGTAGCCTGTGTATTCGTTGGTTTTTACCTTTCCGCTACCAAAAGAAAAGAGAACGCAAATTATAAATTATCAATTCCAAGTTGTTGAGATGCCTCAACGCTATCAGCGGCTATATGCCGCTTGTTGCGTAGCTATTTTAGCCTTTCTGCTTTTCAACCGGCAAGCGTCTAAAGCCGCTGCTCGGTACGGTATCAGATTATACGATTGTCGAGATGGCTCAACGCTATCAGCGGCTATATGCCGCTTGTTGCGTAGATCTTTGAGCTTTTCTCGTTTGTTGAGATGGCTTATACGATTGTCGAGATGGCTTCGCGTTTGTTGAGATGGCTTATACGATTGTCGAGACGGTTTCGCGGTTGTTGAGATGCCTTATACGATTGTCGAGATGGATTCGCTAGTGTTGAGATGCCTTATACGTTTGTCGAGATGGCTTCGCGTTTGTTGAGATGGCTTATACGATTGTCGAGACGATTTCGCGTTTGTTGAGATGACTTATACGATTGTCGAGATGGCTTCGCGGTTGTTGAGATGGCTTATACGATTGTCGAGATGGCTTATACGATTGTCGAGATGGCTTATACGATTGTCGAGATGGCTTATACGTTTGTTGAGACGATTTCGCGGTTGTCGAGATGACTCAACGCTATCAGCGGCTATATGCCGCTTGTTGCGTAGATACTTTTCAGCCGGCAAGCGTCTAAAGCCGCTGCTCGGTAAAGTGCCAAATTACCAGCTTGTTGAGGCGGCTTTCTTTGTTCAAAAAAACAATTAAAAGGCTAATTTTTCTAATTCCAAAATCTTTTTACTCACTTTTTTTGTTTTGATAACAATGATTTCGAATAAAAAAAAGATTACCGTCATGAAACAAGTTAACGATTTATTTTTAAAAGTGCTATTTGCTGGTTTGCTCTTTCTGTTTGTTGGTTCAGCCCACCTATCCGCTCAACAACAAGAGTCAGGATCTACTGTAGATAAGTTTAAATTACAACAAAAAGGACGATTCTATGTCACCTGGGGTTATAACCGTTCGTGGTACGAAACAAGCGACATTCATTTCACCGGTCAGGGACATGATTTTACATTATACGACGTAAAAGCTACCGACCGCCCCACAAAGCTAAGTACAGAGTATATCTCTCTTTCCAACTGGTCAGTTCCCCAGTTTAATTTTCGGGTTGGGTATTTCCTGTCCGATAAATATAGCGTCTCTATTGGCTGGGATCACATGAAATATGTAGCTACAGATTATCAGGTATTAAGAATGACCGGTCGCCTCGACCCAACTCAGGTTCAGGATGCATTGATGAAAACAAATATGGAGAATATGAATGCTCTATATGCTCCCAATGGAGTTTATAATAACACGCAGGTAATTATGGAACCAAACAATTTCCTTCGCTATGAACATACCGATGGATTTAATTTTGCAACCGTAGATTTGGAACGACACGACAAACTTTGGCAATACTCTAAATACGATAGATTGGGTGTTTCTCTGGTAAGTGGATTGGGTGCGGGCGCCATTGTACCCAGAACGGATGCGCACCTGTTCGGGAGTGGCGCTAACCATTATTGGAATGTTGCAGGCTGGGGTGTTGATGCCAAAGTTGCGGCACAAATCAGTCTGTCGAAACATTTCTTCCTTGAGTCAAATCTGAAGACCGGTTATGTCAAGATGCTTAATGTGCATACCACAAACTATTACAATACTGATAAAGCCAAGCAAAATGTGATTTTTTACGAGAATAACTGGCTGATAGGTTATCGGTTTTAATATCCGGTATACAGGAAAAGATGTATAATTTATACGCTACTTCTTTCGTTTTTAACCCCTCCGCTGCGCTCGTCCCCTTGTAAAGGGGACAGTCTGGCATTGCCGGATTATTTACATTTTATCAGAGATATTGCAATGTCGTAGTTTATATAAATACTCAATAAGACCAAATAATCCAGCAACCCACATAAATCTCCCCTTGCTAAAGGGGAGTACCCGAAGGGGGAGGGGTTTTTTCAGTTACCAGTTACTATTACTGCTTTTCAACCGGCAAGCGTCTAAAGCCGCTGCTCGGTATTGGTTGTCTAGATGGTTTCTCGGTTATTAATTCGGCATTGTATAATGCAAAAAAGGCTGACCTGAATTATTCAGATCAGCCTTTCTATATTAATTGTCAACTGTCAATTATCAACTTATTTATATCCGTCTTCGTGAACCGTTTTTACCGAACGTCCCGAAGGATCATTCAGGTTTTTGAACGCCTCATCCCATTCGAGTGCGATAGGAGTAGAGCAGGCCACAGAAGGTACCGAAGGTACACATTTCGACGCTGCATCCGATGGGAAGAAATCCGTGAAAATAGTACGGTAGTAATATTCTTCCTTGTTCATTGGCGGATTAATAGGATAAGTTTCATTTACCTTAGCCATTTGCTCGTCGGTAACCAGTTCGGTAGTCATGGCACGCAATGTGTCAATCCAGTTGTAACCCACACCATCCGAGAATTGTTCTTTCTGACGCCATGCAACACTTGCGGGCAGATAGCTTTCAAATGCTTTGCGCAAAATCCATTTCTCCATTTTTTCTTTGCCGCACATCTTGTCTTTTGGGTTCAGGCGCATGGCAATATCCATAAATTCTTTGTCCAAAAATGGAACGCGACCTTCTACACCCCATGATGCCAATGATTTGTTGGCACGTAAGCAGTCGTACAGGTGAAGTTTGTCTATTTTGCGTACAGTTTCTTTGTGGAATTCTTCAGCACTTGGTGCTTTGTGGAAATACAGATATCCACCGAATATCTCATCAGCACCTTCGCCCGAAAGTACCATTTTTACACCCATCGATTTGATAACGCGAGCTAACAAATACATTGGGGTACTGGCACGGATGGTTGTCACATCGTATGTTTCGATATGGTATATTACGTCGCGGATAGCGTCGAGTCCTTCTTGTACGGTGAAATGAATTTCGTGGTGTTTCGTGCCGATATGATCAGCAACTAAACGTGCAGCAGCCAGGTCGGGCGAACCTACCAACCCTACAGCAAATGAGTGAAGTTGATTTCCCCATGCAGCGCCGGTGCTTGCCGATTGTTTAGCCGCAATTTTCATAGCCACTGCCGAAATGATGGACGAATCCAAACCTCCCGAAAGTAACACACCGTAAGGCACGTCGGCCATCAATTGGCGTTCAACAGCTGCTTCCAATGCATCGTGCAGTTGTTCTATACTTGTTTCGTTATCTTTTACCGCATCAAAGCTCATCCAGTCGCGGGTGTACCATTGTGTCGGTTTTCCATCCGGACTGTAATAGTATTGACCGGGAAGAAATTCTTCAATTTTAGTACAATATCCTTCTAATGCTTTTAACTCGGAAGCCACATAATACGTTCCTTCGGCATCCCAACCTTGATACAGCGGAATGATACCGATATGATCGCGTCCTACCATGAAAATATCTTTTTCAATATCGTAGAGCGCGAAAGCGAAAATACCGTTCAGGTCTTCCATGAAGTTTGGACCTTTCTCGCGGTACAATGCCAGAATTACTTCACAGTCCGACTTGGTCAGAAATTCATATTTGCCTTCAAATTGTTTTCTTATTTCCTGATGATTGTATATTTCGCCGTTCACAGCCAACACCAATTTACCATCTTTACTGAAAAGTGGTTGTTTTCCTGATTCCGGGTCTACAATTGAAAGTCGTTCGTGTGCTAAAATCGCTTTATCATCGGAATAAACTCCCGACCAGTCCGGCCCACGATGCCGTATACGTTTCGACATTCTCAAAACTTGTGGTCGCAGAGCCTGAGCCTGCTGTTTTATATCAAATGCACATACAATTCCA
>Ga0302288_1002046_pt1 | contig 12167 bp, 8 predicted proteins | sample III_Fen_N1_1_FD_194549 | JGI IMG/M metagenome (GOLD analysis project Ga0302288, IMG submission 194549) | Peat permafrost microbial communities from Stordalen Mire near Abisko, Sweden - III_Fen_N1_1 | ecosystem: Environmental > Terrestrial > Soil > Wetlands > Permafrost | place: Sweden: Abisko...
ATATATTGCTTATTTTCAGGCTTTTACCAATACCTATGGTCCTGCTGAAAAGTTATATTCCATTTATTCGGAAGCTCTGGAATTGAACGAAATAGTAGGCATTTCTATTGCTACTCGTCCCGACTGTCTTGGCGATGAAATTCTTGAGGTTTTCAAAAAATTACAGAGAATGTTTCCTCACAAATTTATATGGGTTGAACTTGGTCTTCAGACAATCCACGAAAAAACAGCAAGGTATATCCGAAGAGGTTATGACCTGGCCTGTTTTGAGGAAGCCACCCATAAATTAGGCACTTTAAAGATTCCTGTTATTGTTCACCTTATAATAGGACTCCCAGGTGAAACCGATGAAATGATTCTCCAAAGCGTTACCTATCTGAACCAATTTTCAATATCCGGAGTCAAACTGCAATTGCTTCATATTTTAAAAAATACAGATTTGCATAGGGAATATCTGGAGAACCCTTGGAAAGTCTATACCCTGGATGAATATTGCCGTTTGATCACCCGCTGTCTTGAATTGCTTTCTCCTGATATAGTAATCCACCGACTCACCGGGGATGGCCCCAAAGATCTGCTTGAGGCTCCATTATGGAGTCTTGACAAAAGAAAGGTCTTAAATACAATCCACAAAGAAATGAAACTACGTAACACATATCAGGGAAGAGGTTAGTATGACACAAGATTCACTCACTTTATACAAATTAATTGTTTTATACATGTTAAATAAAGTATCATTTCCAATGACAAAAGCTCAGGTTGGTGATTTTATTCTGGAGAAGGAATATACCACTTTCCTTACTCTGCAACAGGCCATGTCAGAATTAATTGATGCTAAGCTTATTACGGCAGAATCCATACGTAATCGCACACACCTTGCCATCACAGAAGAAGGAAAAAATACTCTTTATTATTTTGAAAACAGATTAAGTGAAGGTATAAAAAAAGATATCAATGGTTATTTTCGTGAAAATGAGCTGGAACTTAGAAATGAAGTATCTGTAATCTCTAATTTTTATAAAGCCACCAATGGAGAATATGAAGCCCACCTCATAGCCAAAGATAAAGATGTGGAATTAGTTAACATAAAACTTTCTGTTCCTTCTGAAGATGTGGCTGCCGCTATCTGTGATAACTGGCAGGAACGTAACCAGGAAATATATAAATTGCTGATTACGAACCTTTTTTAATGCTACTTTATCTTTGTATCCTCATTTAAACTTTAACTTTTATTTCTTTATTTCCGTATGCCTTTATTTCTGTATAACCTTATTTACATATCCTTTTATTTACGAATTATTTTTTCGGAAATATTTTTATTGAAAAAAGTGATAAATGGTCCAAGGCAGAAAGCACAGGTAAAAGTTCCAAGTCCAATTACTCCGCCTGATATAAAGCAGATTACAGCACAGAAAGCATCACAGAAAATTCTGCACCAGAAATAGGATTTTCCGACTTTCTTCTGAATAGCAAAAGGAAGACTGTCATAAGGCGAAATCCCAGCATCTGCACTTTGATATAAAGAAACAGCAAAGCTCATAGTTAAAACACCCAATAGCATAATAAGAATCTGAGTTAACAGATGCGTAGGCAAGGCAACATTCTTAGTCAGAATCATATAGGTAAAATCTGCTGTAAATCCTACAAAAACCCAGTTTACCAAAGTTCCCAGACCTATATATTCCCTTGCAAACATTAGTTGAACAATAAACAATACACTGTTTAAGCATAAAAGGAATGTACCATAGCTTACCCCTGCCAAAGCAGAAAGTCCTAATATCATCCCAGAATACGGATCATTTCCCAGGCAGGAAAAATGAAAAACAGAAACTCCAATCCCAATTCCCAGATTTCCCAATAACATCCCAAAAATTCTACGAATTGTTAATCCCTTAAACAAAATATCAGTTATTTTATTATTTTTATTTTCCACTAAGTATTTCTCCTACAATTCTTCCGTCTGTATTTCCCAATGATAATCCCATAAGCTTTGCAAGTGTAGGGCCTTCATCGTATAATGCTATTTCTTCGCTAAAAATTTGCGGAGTAATACCGCAACCGCTTGCCATAAAAAAAGTCTTATAATCAGGTTTATCCGGCAAATATCCATGAGTGGCACGCATTTTATGCTTTTTCACTTTATTAACCGGAAGAGTCAATTCTTCAAATTCATCAAGAAAATAAAAACCGGTTCTGGCTTCAAGCATTAAAGCACAGGTGTCATCTGCTCCCAGTTCTCCAGCTTCTTTTCCAGTAAATACCCGGTCTATACCGTACTTTTCATCTTGTGACAGTTTTGTAAACAATTGTGTCACTTCCTGTTTTAGTTTCTCATCCCCGCGGTATTTTGGATTTATATAGATATAACATGAGCCATCGCAATCTTTTGCAATTACCTTATAAGAAGTGATTTTATCCCCACTTGTTTTTAAATATCCATTTTCCTTTAGAATATAATTAAAATATACTACCGTATGAGTATCTAACTGACAGTGATCTCCTAAAACCACCACCGTAGTTTTATCCATATCCCCCGTCTGTTTCAAGGTGTCCAGAATCTCTCCTAATCGCACATCATGTCGTCTCATGGCATCTTTACTTTTTTCATGATCCAGTCCATAAATATGGCGATTGGTATCAAGGTCTGTTAAATGTATCAGAAATAATTCCGGATTATATTTTTTTATAGTTTCTATCGCTGTGGCATGTACAAAATTATCCAGAGCAGGCTGATGTATTCCATCTCTTAAATGTCCAAATTTTTTATTCATTTCCAGAAGAAATCCCAAAGAACTGTTTAGCGCTGAAACCATTACCTGTGTTTGCCAGGGTCTGTTGGCCAGAACCTCGGGAATACAGTATTTTATTTTGCTTTTTGCTGTTACCGGCCAGAGAAGTGCTGCTGTTTTCCAACCTGCCCTGATTGCTTCATCAAAAAGTGTAGTTCCATTTATATAGCTTCTCTGCCACATCCAGTCTGGTTCGGGTCTGGATGGCTGAAGGCAGGTATTATTAATAACTCTATGATGTACTGGCTTATTGCCCGTCATGATAGACACATGAGCCGGATAGGTCAATGTTGGATAAACACTGGATACATTATTGCAAAGTGCAGCCTTTTCTGAGAATTTTGCAAAATTGGGCAGGGTCTTCATAAATGCTATATCTCTTGCTCCCATTGCATCAAAAGAGATTATTATCACTCGGTTTGGGTTGTTCATTTCTTGCTTCCTCCTTAATTTTTTTCATGTGTTCTTTTATTTTTACTTCATACCCGTTCCCTGATGGATGATAAAATTCCGTTCCTTTTAGTTCGTAGGGTAAATATTGTTGGTTTACATAATTGTTTTTATAATTGTGAGCATATAGATAACCAGTTCCATGCCCTAGTTTTGCAGCATTTTTATAATGAGCATCCTGTAAATGAGGTGGAATTGGGAGATTACCAGTTTGTTTAACCATATCCATAGCACTTCCAATTGCACTGACTACCGCATTGCTTTTTGGAGCACAGGCTACATATGTCACTGCATGAGCCAGAATAATCTGTGCTTCCGGCATTCCAATTCTCTCTACTGCAAGTGATGCACTTACTGCTACATTCAGAGCATTTGGATCTGCGTTTCCCACATCTTCAGATGCACAAATCATAATACGGCGGGCTATAAAAGTAACATTTTCACCTGCATATAACATTTTTGCCAGATAATAAACTGCAGCATCCGGATCTGAACCTCGCATGCTTTTTATAAAAGCCGAAATATTATCATAATGGTTGTCCCCTGTTTTATCGTATCGTAACACCCTTTTCTGGATACATTCTTCCGCCACATCCATAGTTATATGAATCTTACCATCTTCGCTTCTCATAGTAGTCATAATGCCAAGCTCAATGGCATTTAATGCATGTCTTGCATCGCCGCCGGCAATATCCGCCAGAAATTCCAGTGCATCCTCATCAATTACAGCTTCATATGCACCCATACCCTTCTCTTTATCATAAACGGCTCTGCAAATTAATTCCTTCACATCTTCCTGGCTTAATGGTTCCAGCTCAAAAATTATGGATCTGGAAATCAAAGCTCCGTTTACTTCAAAATAAGGGTTTTCTGTGGTAGCTCCTATTAAAGTGATCGTACCATCTTCCACAAACGGCAAAAGATAGTCCTGCTGCCCTTTATTAAAACGATGAATTTCATCAATAAACAAGATGGTTTTTTTACCATACATACCCTTCATGTTTTTTGCCTTTTCTATAACTTCTTCCATATCCTTTTTTCCTGAAGAAGTAGCATTAATCTGTGTAAATTCGGCTTTGGTGGTATTTGCTATAACTTTTGCCAGTGTAGTTTTCCCAGTTCCAGGTGGACCATAAAAAATAATAGAGCTGATTTTATCCGCAGCAATAGCCCGGTAAAGCAATTTATCTTTACCGATTATATGTTTCTGCCCCACCACTTCTTCCAGTTTAACAGGGCGTAATCTGGCAGCAAGTGGAGAATCTTTTTCCTGATTTGTATTTCTCATGTATTCAAATAAGTCCATATAGTATCCTCTGATATAAAAAGTCCGTCATTTAGTATCTTATCACTAACTTGGTTTCTCCACAACAAAGTAAAATTAAATCCCTGAAATATCTAAATATTCTTGTTTTATCATGCTAAATGTAATATTCTTACTATATAAGTTTACTGGCGGAAATTACAACAATTTTACTACTATCTTAAATGGGGTTATAATGAATGAATGAACGTATTGCAGTGTTAACAGCCGGTTGGAATCGCGAATTTCTTAACTTTATGATGCAGGGAATTTGTCAGCGGGCTGCAGAAGATATGGCGGATGTATATTTATTTAATTGTTATGGCGATCATGATGAAAAAAGCCTGTTTAACAAAGGCGAATATAATCTTTTTAATCTACCGGAATTATCAAAATTTTCCGGTCTTATTCTGTTCCCCAATAATATTTCTTCCGCTCCGGTAAAAGAGAGCCTCCAGCAGAGAATACAGGAAGCAAAGATTCCTTCTATCAGCGTGGAATATGACCTGGAAGGAATGGATTTTGTTGGTATTGATAACTACACCGCGCTCTCTCAGATAATGGAACATCTGGTGGTTCATCATAAATTTACAAAGTTTTTTTATGTCAGTGGAATTGATGGTCATTATGAAAGCATGGAACGAAAAAGAGCTTTCACTGATGTACTTACAAAATATAATATTCCGGTATCAGACGATATGCTTCAAAATACCAATTATTCTCACGATGAAGCCTATCAGATCGCATCTAACTGGATCCTGGAAGGAAAACCACTTCCCGAAGCGTTTGTATGCGCAAATGACGATCTTGCTATTGGAATCTGTGAAGCAATGTCTGAATTTGGTTACAGGGTTCCTGAAGATATTGTCGTTACAGGCTATGATAACTTTGAGGCTGCTATAAATTATTCACCAAGAATCACTACCGTAGATAGAGCAAAAAAAGAACTGGGCTACGAAAGCTGTAATCACTTATTTCAGCAGATTCATGGTGAAAGCGTTCCTCGTAAAGTTTTAATGGAGTCCCATCCTATTTTTTCTGAAAGTTGTGGATGCTCGGATATCAGTGCCAGAAATAATGATGCATTTCGTAAACAGTGTTTTAGAAAAGAGGCTGAAAATCGTAATCTGGATGGTTTCCTTCGATTGATGTCAGATGAACTTGTAAACTGTGATAGTTTCCATTCTTTTAAAGAAAAAGTTCAAAAATACCTTGCCAATTTTCATATTCATTCGTTTTATCTGATGGTAGAACATGATGAATATGATTTGTCAAAAGCTGCTTCGCTGGATTATAGAACGGAAGGCTACAGTGATACCATGGTACTTGCCTGTGCTATTGAAGGCGATGCCCGTCTTCCACTTTGTTCCTTAAATACCAGTGATTTATTTCCGGGTGCTTTTAGTGAAACTCCTCAGGGAAATTTATATATATTTTCACCTATCCATTTTCAGGATCGAAGCATTGGATACTGCGTCATAAAAAACAGTACTTATCTATTGGAACATTATTTTCTTTATACCTGGCTAAATACCTTAAACAGTACAATTGAAAATATCAGGCAGAAACGCACACTAAACGCCATTAATGATAAACTCAATGCTCTTTATATGCGTGATTTTCTTACTGATTTATATAACCGTTTCGGATACGAAAAAAAAGCTCTTCCCCTTTATCACAAAAACTGTGAAGAAGGGAAAGAAACTTTTGTTATATTCTTCGACATGGATCGTTTGAAATATATTAATGACTGCTTTGGTCATAATCATGGTGATCTGGCTATTATTACTTTGGCTAATACATTGAAAAAATATAGTCCAAAGGACGCACTTGCTATTCGATATGGAGGTGATGAATTCCTCATTATCGGAACCTTTGCCGGTTTGGATAATCTAAATGAGCTGATAGGAAAAATTACGAATGAACTAGCCGAAAAGACCAGATTATCCAATCTGCCTTATGATTTCAGCGTTAGTTTTGGTTTTGAGATTGCTCCCAGTAATTCCAAAATGCCCTTAGACATTTTCGTTGAAAAAGCAGATGCCAATATGTACCTGGATAAGCAACTAAAACGTAAGAACAGATTGGAGCGAAGTACTGATATTCTTATCTAATATTACCTGACCGGAAAATTTATGGCCTTTATGTATTCCTCCTGAAACAAAGCATTTTCAGCAAGATTAATGCTTCGGGTGTGGTTCATGAAGGCCAGTTCTTCTTTTTTACAATCATTACATCCATAAAGAAAAGCCCCAAGAAGGGAAGTGTTTCCTGCTGCAATTGTCTTGTCTTTTAAAAACTTCGGCAAAAGTCCAACTCTGATAGCACTTTCTATATTAAGATAATATCCAAACCCCCCTGCCAGAAAAACTCTGTCAATCTGGTCATATGTTATTTCTTTTTCCTCTAAAAGTACCCCTATTCCTGCATAAACAGCTGCTTTTGCCATTTGAAAATTACGGATATCTCTCTGTGTCAGTAGTATCTTTTTCCTTAAAATTCCATTCTCAAAATAAGGTTCTTTCATTAACCCCGTGTCATCAACAATTCCTTCATTCAACAGGTCCGCTACAAGATTTATTACATCTGTGCCAATAATCTCTCCTCCAAGACCCCCTTCAAAAGCGGGCCCTGCAGCGGTTGCCGTGGATATCATATGGTTTTTATTCCCCAATGCCATTTCTCCATTTGTTCCTAGGTCAATGAATAAAGTTGTCTCTTCCTCTTCACACATATGGGTTCCATAGATTCCTGCAACAATATCTCCCCCCACAAAAGCTGATATTTGTGGCATTACAATTGCTTCATAGCTAAGAATCCGGATTTTGGATTCTTCAAGAGTCTGAGGACTAAAAGGCGCTACTGCCAGTTTCGATACATCAAAACCAAGCAATAGATGACACATGGCTGTATTTCCAGCGATTACTACCTTATCTGGTTTTTCTTTTTGCTCCAATTCCTTTAAGCCTTCCTCCAATACCCCAAATACCAGTTCCTGCAATTCTTCTCTATGGCCGTTAACAGAAGCTTCCATTCTGGACAACACATCCGCACCATATTTTTTCTGTGGATTCAGTTTGCAGAAGGTACCCAATATCTCTCCCGTAGACGCATTTATTAATTCCATAGCTATTGTTGTTGTTCCAATATCCACAGCAGCTACGAAATTAATATTATAATTTTCTTTATCTATTGAATTTATCTCATTTTTTTCTTTTAAAAATCTATTCCATATGCTATCCATTTTACTTGTTATAATTTCCGGTTCAGCCTTATCTGAAAAAGGCAGTTCATATGGATAGTTATTGTTACTCTTTATCTGGCAGCTTAGTCGATAGCCCTCACGCAGTTGTGCGGCAGTAAATAAAATCCTGTCCTGAGATGCCGGTAATGGAGCTTCCTTGATAAACCTTACCGTACATTTTCCACAAGTTCCTTTACCACCGCAATGCCCTGTAATTATTCCTTCATCTTTCAGTTTTTGAAATAACATCATATCTCCCCTAAACAAACTGATTGTGCTCCTGATTATAATGATAATCTATGGAACTCAGTTTCTTTACCAGTTCGTCTTTGCTAATGTCCATTTCGCTGCATAGTTCTTCCAGGCTCTTGTAATAATCTCTAAGTTTCATATTGATATAACTTAATAACATAACCGGATCATTTGGTATCATGGCTGCACCCCCTTTTATATGGTAATTATAATACGGGAGCCTTGTTTTTTCCACTTTTTTACATAATCCGTACAAATTAATTTTCTTAATTAACCGCTGATTCTTCTGGTTACCAGCTGGTCGTTTTCCACATCCAGTAAAATTGTATCTTTCTCATGAACTTCATCCGACAGAATCAGTCTGGCCGCCAGAGTTTCCACATGTTTCTGAATAAATCTTTTTAGTGGTCTGGCTCCATAAATGGGATCATATCCGTTTTCTGTAATGTAATTTTTTGCATTATCTGTAAGCTTTATAATCAGTTCTTTGTCTTCCAGTCTCTTGTTCAGATCCGCTATGATTAGTTCAATAATCTTACTTATATTTTCTTTCTGAAGCGGTTTAAATAAAATGATTTCATCCAGACGGTTTAAGAATTCAGGTCTGAAATGATCTCTTAATTGAGCAAGGACTTCCTCTTCTGTTTCTTTTTTTATGGTTCCATCTGCACTTATTCCCTCAAGCAAATCAGCAGCACCAATATTAGAAGTAAGGATCAATATTGTATTTTTGAAATCCACAGTTCTTCCCTGGGAATCCGTAACCCTTCCATCATCCAGTATCTGTAATAGTACATTAAATACATCCGGATGAGCCTTCTCTATCTCATCAAAAAGCACTACAGAATAAGGTTTCCTATGGACTGCTTCGGTCAATTGTCCGCCTTCTTCATACCCAACATACCCAGGAGGTGCTCCTATCAGTCTGGACACGGAATATTTTTCCATATACTCACTCATATCGATTCGAATTAAATTATTTTCGTCATCAAAAAGTGTTGCTGCAAGAGTTTTGGCCAGTTCCGTTTTTCCAACTCCGGTTGGCCCTAAAAACAAGAATGAACCAATAGGTTTTCTAGGATCTTTGATACCTGCTTTTGAACGGATGATAGCATCGGTAACTTTTGAAACGGCTTCTTCCTGCCCCACTACTCTTTTATGTAACTGTTCATCCAGATGCAAAGTTTTATTCTTTTCACTTTCTGTGAGCCTTGCTAAAGGAATCCCCGTCCATCTTGAAATAATTTTAGCTATTTCTTCATCTGATACGCTTTCATGTACCAGTGTGAGTTTGGATTCTTTTACTTTCTGATCTTCAATCTCCAGTTGTTTTTTGATTGCAGGTAGCTTACCGTAACTAAGTTCTGCCGCAAGTTCTAAATTGCCATCTCTCTGGGCAATCAGTATCTGACTGTTAATGGCTTCAATTTCTTCTCTCATTTTGGAAAGCTTTTCAACACTGCTTTTTTCATTGTCCCACTGAGCTTTTCTGTTGTTATATTCTTCCCTTAATTCAGCCAGTTCTTTTTGTAATGAATCCAGTCTTTCACGGCTTAAATTGTCTTTCTCTTTTTTTAGAGCGGCCTCTTCTATTTCAAGCTGCATTACTTTTCGATGCAGTTCATCTACTTCTGTCGGCATAGAATCCAGTTCAGTTTTTATTAAAGCACAGGCTTCATCTACCAGATCAATGGCTTTATCAGGCAGGAAACGATCCGATATGTATCGGTTAGATAAAATAGCCGCGCTTACAAGTGCATTATCCATGATTTTAACACCATGGAATACTTCATATCGTTCTTTAAGTCCACGGAGTATGGAAATAGTATCTTCTACGGTAGGCTCATCCACCATTACAGGTTGAAAACGTCGTTCCAATGCAGCATCTTTTTCTATGTATTTACGATACTCATCAAGCGTGGTTGCTCCGATACAGTGCAATTCGCCTCTGGCAAGCATTGGCTTTAACATATTACCGGCATCCATGGAGCCTTCTGTTTTTCCAGCACCTACAATGGTATGAAGTTCATCTATGAACAGGATAATCTGCCCATCACTTTTTTTCACGTCTTCCAGTACTGCTTTTAAGCGTTCTTCAAATTCACCCCTGTATTTGGCCCCGGCAATCAAAGAACCCATATCCAGTGAAAATATTTTTTTATCTTTCAGACCCAGAGGCACATCCCCTCTGACAATACGTTGGGCAAGTCCTTCCACTACTGCAGTTTTTCCGACACCGGGTTCTCCTATCAACACTGGATTATTTTTTGTTTTTCGGGAAAGAATACGGATAATGTTTCGAATCTCATTGTCTCTTCCGATTACCGGATCTAATTTTTCCTGTTTTGCTCTTTCTACAAGATCCTGTCCATATTTTTCTAATGTATCATAAGTGGCTTCCGGATTGTCACTGGTTACCCTTTGGTTTCCTCTAACGGTAGAAAGTGCCTGCAAAAATCGTTCCCTGGTAACGGCATATTCCCTAAAGATTTCTTTTATAGTCTTATTTGCATATTTAATCATGGCAAGAAAAAGATGCTCTACAGATACGTAGGAATCACCCATCTGGCTGGCTTCATCTTCTGCATGAATTAATACTTTATTCAATTCCTGACCCACATAAACCTGTCCGCCCTGAACTTTAACTCTTTTATTCAACGCATTTTCAACGTTTTTGATAAAATGTTCCTGGTTGATTTCCATTTTATCAATCATTTTTAAAATCAGACTGTCCTCAATGGTAAGAAGGCTGTACAGTAAATGTTCTTGGTCAATCTCCTGATTTCCATATTCATACGCCAGTTTTTCACATTGATCAACTGCCTGAATGGATTTTTGTGTAAATTTTGAAATATTCATATAAATCCTCCTCTGCCTTTCGATAACTTTATTTCGTTTCTGTTACTATTGTTCTATTATTACTATAACACCATTTTCTTTAATGTCAACCTGCTAATTATTAAAACTTCATAAACGCATAAAAAAAGAGTCTGACAAGTCAAACTCTTTCCAGAATGTGGTCTGTATTATATTTTTAGATATCATAAACTGGAGTCATTTTTAATTTTTTCTCAAATTCCTCTACCGACATAGGTTTGTCGTAATAATATCCCTGTACCATATCACAATTAAGTGCTTTCAGATAATCCCTGTTTTCTCTTGTTTCAACGCCCTCAGCAATTACTTCCACTTTTAAAGCCTGTGCCATGGAAATCATATTTTCCAGAACAATCTTATCTCTTTGTTCCATTTCCACACCATCAAGAAAACACTTATCCATTTTAAGAACATCCACCCTAAGATTCTTCAACAGATTCAGGGAAGAATAACCAGCACCGAAATCATCAATAGCTGTGGTAAAACCCAGTGCTTTAACTTCTCTGATAAATGCAACCATAGCCTCGTAATCTTCGAAATTACTGGTTTCTGTTACTTCAATCTCAATATATTTATGATCAACTTCATACCGGTCTACTGTCTGGGCTATTTTTTGTGCGAATTCAGGATCACGCAGGTTCCATCTGGAAAAGTTGGAGGATATCCGTACCAGTCCATTTCCTTCCGACCGCCATTTTTTTAAATCTTTGCATACACAATCCAATATGTAAAAATCCAGTTTACAAATAGAACCATCTCTTTCCAAAAAGGGAATAAAATCTGCTGGTGGTTCTATTTTATCATTGCGTACCCATCTGGCCAGTGCCTCCGCTCCCACGATAGTATTGGTCTGCAAGTTAATCTTAGGTTGATAAAAAGCAACAAATTCATGTTTCGCAAGTCCAGGTCCAAAATTCATGGAAATTTCTTTTTCTTTTATGATTTGTGCATTCATTTCAGGTGAATACCATACAATATTCTGATTTGCTGCACTTTTTGCAATCTGCATAGCAATCGAGGTTCCCATCATGACTTGTCCCGGATTCTGTATAGTGCTATCCAAACGCATGACTCCTGCCCGCATACCAAAGTTAAACTTATGTATTCTTGGACCTATTTCCAACGATATTCTGATATTTGATATATACTGTATAAAGGCATCAATCCTCGATTTTTCAATTAACGCAGTGAAATTATCTCCACCCAGTCTTGCCACTATTTCATCCGAATTAATAAACTGGATAATTTGATC
>Ga0302288_1002050_pt1 | contig 12158 bp, 9 predicted proteins | sample III_Fen_N1_1_FD_194549 | JGI IMG/M metagenome (GOLD analysis project Ga0302288, IMG submission 194549) | Peat permafrost microbial communities from Stordalen Mire near Abisko, Sweden - III_Fen_N1_1 | ecosystem: Environmental > Terrestrial > Soil > Wetlands > Permafrost | place: Sweden: Abisko...
TTATTCAATTTTTCTATTCTAATTTTTCTTTTAATATAATAATTAGAATAATTTTTAACATATTCTAACTCATAATCAAACTTATCATCATAATTAAATAAAGTTTTATTATACATTTTATTTATTATTTCAAAAACATCATCATTAGTTATATCAATCACTTTTAATATTCGGAGTATCACTGCTAAAATAAGTAAATTAATATCATCACTATTTAAATCATTATCAGTAATATAATCACAAGCATAATAAAACATTTGTTGATAATATTCTTTATTTTTTTTTGACTTTTTGATAAAAAACCTTTCCATGCTTTATTTTCTTTAAATTCTTTAACAAATGCCATAATTAATATCCTCCTAAAATATTTGCAAGTTCTATTCTATCTTTAACAGCAAAATTTATAGATTCTAAATTTTTAGATGTATCCTTTAAAAAATTAACATGTTCATCCAACTCATCTATAAATGATTGATGTTCAGATAAATCGGCTTCTATCAATCTAAGTTTTTCGGTTCCAGAAGTTTTAACTTGATAAGATGTTGCATAGAATTCAAATTTTGCTTTATGTAAAACCTTCATTTTAGCAACTAATTTATATATTTTAACTGTATATACCTTAACCTCTTCAATAACACTTTGTCTATGACTAATTGCTTCGGCTTTCACATCAACAATAGTTGCAATATCGCCTTTTAATCTTGCACTTAAATTTTTAACAATAACATTCCACTCTTTTGTTGATTCTATCATTTTCTTAGACATATCTTTACGTGAATCAATTTTTTCTTCTTCAGGCATAGTTATTCATTATTTTTTATTATATATTGTTTAATTGTATATTAGTTTAGATTTTTGTAAAATTAAGGTTAAAATAATAATCAAAACTATATTGAGTTGATGATTTTGATTGGTTATACTGAATAGTAATAATATCAAACTTATAAGGGTCATAATTAATAACACTTTTATTAATCAAATTTTCTGATTTATATACACTAACATCAAAAGTTGGATTATATTGTAGCATTATATTATCATAAATAGTTTGTTGTTTAATATCATAATATCCAACATAAAAATCTATTTTATCTAATCTATATCGTCCAAATATATTATTTGTAACATATTCATAAATAGCATTATTTATATTATTAGAATATACTTCATTAGCATTTATAATCTTAAACACTCTTTGTTCTTTAATTTTAAAAAATAAGTAATCTTTTAATATAGCTGAGCCATTTATAATTATCTGCCATCTTGTGTTATCACTTAAATTAGATGTTGTTTGAGTATATAATGATATATTTTGATTATTACCTTTTAAATCTGTTAAATTCTCATAAAATTGAGTTTCCCAAATTTCTGGTATTGTATCTTTATCATAATATTGATAACCATCATTATAATTACCAACTACTTGACTAAAATTTATAGAATCATCATTAATAACAATATTATCTTCAGAGTAAATAATTTTTCCACCGAAAAATGTACGTAACTCAGTTTGATTCATAGTACCAGGAACCGAATTCACACTAAATTTTTTTAACATTAAATTGCTCTTCATAAATTAGTCTAATTGTTTTGTTTGAATTGGATCAATAATATAATCAATATTATTGAGATTTGCAAAAGCCATCTTATTTATATTTTGATCTAAATTGGTTAAAATATAAAAATCTTTATCCCAAGATGAATTAAATATAAATCTTGAGCCATAAGAATAACCATACTCATCAACCATTGGATAAATAGATTTATCAGTATCTGTATCTTTTAATTTTAATGGTGATAAATTTGGATTAATTTTTGAATAAACTAATTCTTCTATCATACCAAAATTTTCAAAAGATGTATCAAATTTATAATTTGAATCCCATTGTTTAATACTTGTTCCTGTATATAAATATATATTATTAAATATAGGAATATCTGTAAATATTGGTTCATAACTACCATTATATCTATAAATTACATTATTTGTTGATACTGCATTTGATGCAAAAACAGTATTCATATTATTTTCTTGAATATTTAAATTCATATATCTTGCTAACGGTTCGATAACATTGTATTTTTGTTTTTGATTTGAATCATAAAATGTTTCATAATCACCATAAATATTAGAAGATGGTCCTTTTATTGAACCTTTTATATAAGATTGCTTTTTTGTTTCTAATAATTCTGGGTCATTAACAGTTAAAATAAATGGTGGATCTGCTTTTCCCCAATTTGTACCAATCATTGTACAGCCAGAATTAAAAATATTTATTGGTCCAGTTGATCCTAAAACACCTTTAGAATCAAAATAATAATATGTTATACCAGACTCAAATTCTGATAATGTATTCATATCATCAAAGGCATCATTAAAATTAGCCGCCGTAATTAATGCTGGGTCATATTCTATTGCAGTAGCAGGATAAATTAAACTATTACCAACAAGTGTTTTAGAATTATAAAATCCATATTTTTCACCAAAAACAGGAACATTATTTAAATTAATAAAAGAAGTTTGTATAGGTATTATAACATTAATAACAATTAAAATATTTTTAAATACGTCATTTAAGAAAACATGAATTCCGTTAGTTCCACTATCTATTATATTATTACTATCTATTATTCCATTTTCATATAATCCAATATATGTAATACCACTATAATAATCATACACATCATTCAATATAATTGAAAATTTATAATCATTATAATTCTTACTATAATCTGAAATAATATTTAATATTTTACCAGAAGTATCTCTTGATATCTTATTTATATTAACTGCACTAAAATTTAAGCCTTTAAATAATGTAGATGATGATGAATATACATCACCAGATTGAAAAGTTGAATACTTTAAGGTTGCTCCAGTATAAAGTAATTCATTTACCGAAAATAAATGTTTATTTTTGAAAAAATAATTAAAATAATTCACATCTTTGTTTAAATATAAATCTAAATCAAATTTATTATTAATCATAAAATCGGTTTCAATATTAGTAGTTTGATTTAAATATCTAACAATATTTCCAGTACTACCAGAAAAGAAATTACCTATTCTATAAAAATAATCTAAATTTTTTTCGGTTTCGTGTGGCACATTACTTTTAGAATCACACGCACTATTATAAATATCTCCAACATCTATTGAATTATTTAATTTATAAGGATAATCACAATTAGAATTTGAGCCAGCATACCCCCATTTAACAACCGATTGATTTTTTCTCCAAATTCCTGTCAAATCGTTAAATGAAATTTCAAATAACTCATCATCAGAAACATATTCAGATGAAACATTCATAATTTGATATTGTCCATCTTCACCTCTTGGATGTGTCATAAAACTTTTATTTAGAACTGAGATATCAGTATAATCAACAGCATATAATTTATGTTCATTAGTTACATGATAAATATCTTTTTCATAATCAAAATCAGCAAAATGAGTATTAACTCTATTAAAATCAAAATCTTTAATATCACTAAATTTTAATCTATAAACAGGATAAACAATTGGCTTAACACCATATGAATATATTGGCTTTGTATTATAATATTTACTATTTTTTCCACCTTTCCAATATTCTAATTTATCTGGATAAGAATTTATAGCATAATCACTCTGAACAAAATACTCATCACCTCTTTTCTTTAATATATGATAAATACCATCAATATTAATTATATAAAGGTCACCAAACATAGATTTAAGCTCACCATTATCATAATATGAATCTATATTAAATCCAGAAGTATATCCGGAAATAAAATTAGTATATCCAGATGTGTTTCCAATTCTATTACAATTATAATCATAATCTTTATCCATATAATTAATAAAACATGATCTATCATTAACAGTACTAAATGTGACAGCACTCATATCAAATGTGCTAATTACTTGATAATTATAAACCAACCCATTTGGAATTCTATTAACTTGATAAAATTGGTCGTTATATTGAATCCAATATGTTTTATTTGTATAAAATCCTTCAACAAAAGGGGAATCTGTAATTTTTGTTGTCCCACTCATAAAAATATTATTCTTCAATGATAGTCCTGGTTTCAAATCAGGTGTTACATAGGATGTCAGATTTGTTATAAATTCTAATTTATCAATGTAAAATCCATAATACCTATTTAATGAATAATTTTTAATATTATCTGGTGTTGCCGGAACATCATTAAATAAAAACTTCATATTTAATATATGTGGAAAAATTAAATCATTACTTCTAAATGAATCTAATATTTCTTTTTCTAATTTAAAATGTGGTTGTTCATAATATAATATTTCTTGTAAAAATTTAGATTTAGAAGTATAAAATCCATTAACATAATCTATACCATAAAATTTAGAATATTCATATTGCTTAAAATTTAATTCAAATGAATTTTCTGGAAATAAATCATTATTTGTATAATTATTATATAAGAAATAACCTATATCACTTTGATATCTCATATCAGAAAAACTAACACATTTCCATTTATCAACAATTTGAGAATAAAAATTATCCTTATTTAATTTACTTACACTAAAATCATTATATTCTTCTTCGTATGGTGTAGGATCGTCAACTCTTAATATTATAAACCCTTCAGGTAAATTATTTTTTTTTATAAATAATGGCGCTAAATATTCATAATCTTCATTATACCAATTATCCTCAACTGACTTAGCACCAGACCAATAAATATCATCAAATTGCTGACTATATTTAGAAAATGTAGTATCATTATCAGAATCATATTTAACATCAAATGCTATTTGTGATGATAATCCATCATAAAACTTAATAATCTGATCATCTAATAAATTATTTTTATTTAATAAAAAATGTTTAAATTTTTGATCTGATAATTGTTTATTGGTATCAAATGATTCTAAATATAAATTGTAATCAGAAGCAACAACTAACTTAACATTAGTTGTCAATGCTGGATTTGTTCTTAAAAGTTGAAAGCTATTATTAATCATTCATATAGTTATTTTTAAAGCATTGTTGATGTATTAGGGCTATTGAGAGTTCTTGTTGTGTAAGTTTTATTTCTAAATATTTGAAAATTAACTTCAAATTCAAATGGCCTACTTAAATTTTCTGGTTCTAAAAATATTCTTAATTTTCTAGTTACAGGGGTTGATGTTGATAAAGTTGATGGAAAAGTAACTTTATCATTTGTTCCACCAGATAATTTAAAGAAAATTTTAATTGGTAATGTGAATTTTGTACTAGCATTTATTAATTTAACTCCACCAACATCTGAATATACATAATTGTTAATATTATCAATATATGGATGAACAGTAACAGGAAAATCAGATTGATAATTAGCATCAGGAAGAGTAATTGTCAATCCAGTCCAACTAACACCACTAGTTACAGTAGAGTCAAACAAATCAATTGTAGATCCAGATGCAACACCAAGATTCCATTTATTAGAATATAGTGAATTTCCTCTATCATCAACAGTAGAACCGGATCTATATATAGGATCAGTGCCAGAAGAATCAGATACCCAAATAAATTGATTATCAACTTGCTGATTTAACTGATCAGACGAATCAACATATGCTGCTAATGACCCATTTGCAATAGCGGTATTATAAAATCTATTATCACCAACTGTAGAAGGTACGTATTTTCTATATGAAAGTAAACCAAGTTGGTTACTAGTAGAAATATTTTCAAATTGTAAATAATAATCATCAATAGAATAAATATTATTATAATAAGTTCTCGATGTGCCGCCAAATAATGTGGCATATTCTTCACAACGAACTGCAACATTAACTGAAGCACCATTTGCTATTAAAATTTCATTTGAATTTTTAAGTAATTTAACAACAAGTTCACCTTTAGCAAGCAATATAGTTTGTTCAAGTGTTGATATTTTATCAGTTAATAATTTTAAATAAGCATTTAACATAATGACATTACCATTGGCATCCTTAAAAGATGTACCCAAATTAACATCTTGATGTGCAACATATAAATCATTAACATTATATGATTGTTGTAAATGTGTTGTCAATCCCATAGAATTAAAATTACTTAATAATTGAGATGAAATTTGATCAGTTTGTGCGTTTTGTAAAATAGTAGAACTATCATTACCAACTTGTGCTAAATCATCTGGGAATTCTATTGTTAATATATCACTCCAATCAGATTCAAGAGGAGCATTTGGCCAACCAACTTCTGATATTGATTTAACTCTAATATCAACTTTTTCATTTTGCTGTATTGAAACATCTAATTGATTTATATTTGGAGCATTAGCATCAGTAACATCTTCCACATTCCAAGTCCAAACATCTAGCGCACTATTATAAGTTCTTCCTCTTACATCACTTGAAAATTGATTCCAATTAGAAAAATATCCAGTTACAGTTGAATTTTGAGTTGAAACACTAGGATTAGTATATGCTTTAGATTGGTCTAAGACATCTCCAGTTGAGGTAGCATTTGTATAAATTGTTTGTGTCATGTTTAAATTAAAACCTTCTGTGGTGGGTTCTGAACCACCTTTGGCGCTATATCTATATTGAACCTTAAATTGTATCACCTCTTGTTTTTGTTGCTGTCCTGATGTTGTAACAACAATTGGTGCTGGAAAACTCCAAAATCCACGAATTCTGAATTTTGGTGTTTCAGTTGAAGATGATCCAGTATTTTCTGCGCTAATTTTATTTACAATAGACGTATATAATTTCGTTTGTGAATTTTGCTGATCAATTAAAGAATTTAATTGATTTTGTGCAGCTTGTTTATCAGAAACCGATTTATATTGTTTAGTGCTAACTTCCTTAGTTTTTTGCGTAATAGCGTCATTCAATTGACTTAATTGTGAATTAACAGATGTTTTTTGTGATTGTAATGCTTTTAACTTCGCTGAATTTGCAGTATTTGTCAAATGTGTATTAATTTGTACAACTTTAAAATTAGTACTATCTAAAGTAAGAACATTTGGTGTAGAACCGAATTTACTAGGAATATTTTTAACAATCATATCCTTTAATACTGATCCATAATCATATACAGTTTCACTATAATATTTATTCATTGAAACTGTATTATTAGTATCTAATACTAAATCATTACTATAAAAACAAGTACCATATGACCAAGTTGATGCTACTATACCAGAATCTGTATTAATTGGCTTAACAAAAACTACATTATATTCATCATAACCAATTGTCACTTTAATTGATTTATTAGATAATGTTGGACTATAAAATTTTAACGCTTTTGAAATAATTGGCACAGGCTCTAAACCTTCAGTTCTTTCTAAAATAACTCTAAAATTAGATTTAGCTGTACTAATCTCTTTAATTTTCCATTTTGTTGATGAATTTTTTTTATTAATAATTAATTCATCACCAATTGCTAAAGTATTTGTATTACCAGAATAATCGTAATATGTAATTGAACCTAACGCATACCATAATTTTTTATTAATAGTGTCATTATCAACGCCAACAACATCAAAAGTACCATAATATTGTAATTTCTCATAATCTAAATCAAATTGCTGTTCATCATAAGGCTGATTAGAAAACATCACACCATAATTTTTTGGATTACCATACCAAGTTGTTAAATCATCAATACTTATATTATTTTTATTTAAAAATCTATTTTCAAAATCTTTTTTAGATGTTAAACCATCTGTAGTATAATTTCCAGATGTATCTTTTTGAAATTTAATAATATATCTGCGAGATAATACTTTATTAACTTTTATATCTATTTGATCGGTTAAATCAAGTTCAACCGCTAGCATAGGATTAGACAACGATTCAAAAAATGAATTATTAATTGATGTAAATTTTGATACTGTATTTAAATTATCAATTGGATCTGGCTCACGGTTTAAGTCATCAACATAAACCCTTCTCATAGTTGTACCATCTGATACATATGCAGTTGAGTCTGCTAAACCAGCTAGTTTTCTAATATTTCTATTAGCGATATCTAATTCATTTTTTAATTGACCAACTGTTGGAAATTGATATGTTGATGATGTTCCATCACTATTCATTAAATTAACACTAACAACCGAATTTCTATTAGTTACAACATCATTTAATTTGGTTATAACTTCAATTGAATTCTTATTTAATAATGCTAATTGTTCTGCAAAAGATACAAAGGTGTTTTTCTGATTTATCATTTTGAACGATTTAATTTTTTATTATATATAAAAAAATTAACTCTACAAAATATTTTTTACTATTAAATGAAACACCTTTGTAAATTAATAATAGTTATTATCTTCTATTACTTTACTTTTTTTCTTTAATGCCACAATTCCTTGACCATCTGTTAATTGCTCAATAACATTATAATATTTTAAAGTCATTTGATAATCTTCTCTATTAAAATCATGTATCATTACAATAACATTTTCATCTATCATATCATATATTGCTTTAGCACAATATTTTCTTGCTCTTCCATCTATTAACACTTTAGTAAATTTCAAATTATTATTTTTTGGAAATTCAATATAATTCTTAAATTGTTCATATCTACATGGAATTGGATCTGGTGTATGTGCTGCAATATAATTCAATTCAATATTTTCTATATTGTAATTATCAACAGCAATTTGAATATTATTAATCCAATCTTTATCATGCTCAATAGATATTACTTTTTTTACTAATCCAGAAAAATATAAGGTAGAATTACCTGAACCCCATTCTAAAAAAATATCATCTTTATTCAAATATTTTTCAATAAACTCATATTCATATTTGTGCATTAGTGGTGTAAAAAAACTTAATTTATTCATATTTTATTTTTATTTTTATAAATTTAAACCAATAAATTTATTTTATCTATCAAATCCTGAGACATCCAATTCTTATATTCTCCAACCACGCCTTTACCAGGATTAAAATTTGGTAAATTTTTATCATTAACATTAGGTATTACATCCCCAATTTTTTTACCAATATAATTTTCAATTATCAATTTTTGATTATTAAAATCTAATAATATATCTTCATAATTCAACACAAGCATATTATCCTTATATTTCATCCATCCATCAATATGTAATTTCCACCTATTTACATAATTTTCAGGCTCAATTATAACATGAGGATCTGGTGAATATGGCAGCAAAAAATCTCTACCAATATCATCAGGTTTACTAAAAATCCAATCTTCAAATTTTGGAAATCTATCTAAATCTTTAGGAAATGGTATAAACTTATAATAACTAACCAAAACATCTTTAACATCTCTTTTTAAATAAATAACTTTATACTTCTCAAATAAAAAATCTAAATAAGACAAAACAAATTCAACTTGATGATGTGATTTACAAACTATATTTTCAATATACGAATTAACAACAATATCTTTATATGTATAATGTTTATAGTTTTCTAAAGTATATGGTATAGACTGTGGAATAAAACCAATAGTATGAAATTCTCCATTCTTATCATAATTTATTAAATTTATTAGCAAGTGAGTACCTGACCGTTCGTGAGTTATTACTATTATTGGCTTCATTTATATTTTAAAATTATTTCCTTACATTTTTTAATAAATTGATATGCATTTATTTTATCTTGAGTTGCAATATCAAAAAATCGTATTTCAAATTGATGATATAGCCAATCATCATATGTTGTACCATTACCATACCGTTTATTTAAACATTTCCATTTTTTATTTAATGACGAAGTTATTTCAAATAATTTTACATTCACGCCATATTTTGGAGCAACCCAACTAAATTCACCACCACAATCATATTCGTCTCTCAATTTGAAAGATGGACTATTCAATTTTTCATAAACTTTTTTTGTTATTCCAAAACAAGCTGGAGCAGCATAAACAAAATTAGGAGTTCTAGTTTGATTTACCTGTTCAACACCTATAATAGAATTATCATCTGAAATTTGATCAACTATATATTCATATAATTTAGGTTTTAATGGAATGCAATCAATATCAAAAAATATTAAGATATCAAAATCTAAACTTTTTATTTTTTGATCCATCCAATCATGATGAAATGATAAATCTGTAAATTCTTGGTTCAATTCCATATTAAATGTATCAAAAACTTGCTTTTGACATTCAACAACTCTTTCAGGAATATTATTCATATAACAAGAAAAAACCTGTACATTTCTACCATTAATTTCCATAAACTATCAAATAATCAACGCCTTTTTTAGTGATAAATATTTTTTCTCCATCATCAAAAATTTCCATTTTATCTGGAATAATATTCCATTCTTTTAATTTTTTAACTAAAAATAATTCATTTTTTCTTCTATCAGAATTTGTCCATTGACGATTTCCTGATTTATGATCAAAATAAAGATGATAAATTTTAACTTGTGGTATAACAATTAAATCATAACCTTTTCTAAATATATTATAAGTAAATACTGTTTCTTCTCTATGAGATGATGGCGACATTTCTAAAGGATAATCATCAGCAACAATTCTATTAAAAAAATAATTAGAATATAAATGCTCTACTTTTTTTATATCTTTTGATTGTTCGTGAACCATTTGAATATTAAATTCTGAATAAATGTTTTCTATTTTAGAATAATATCCATTTTCTTCCTTCGGCCTTTTATCAGGATTATCTTTATAAAATGAATATAAATATTTATCTATAATAATACCTGACATTGCACCAATATTAGGCTTAATATTTTTAACTAATATTTCTAATGTATTACTAGATAAAATATTATCATCATCTGTTTTAAAAACCCAACCATCTTCTATATTTTCTAGTCCTATCTGAAGAGCTGGTACAGCTCCTTTACATTGACCATAAAAATAATCAAATTCAATATTTTTTTCTTTGAATAAAACTAAAATATTTTTTAATATTTGAAAATCATAAAATTTTTTTTGTTTACTATCATCAATCAAAACTACTCTATATGGAGAGTAGGTTTGACTGAAAATTGACATTAAACAAAGTGGTAAAGTTGTTTCGTATCTATCACAAGTTGTCAACAGAATAGTAACTTTATTCTTCTTCATATATTCTAAGAACTTCTTTTACAACATCTTCTGGTTCAGGTAAATAATCATATAATGTTTTACCTTCTGGAATTTTATCAATAGTATCTGTATAAAATTCTGTATGTCTTATTTCAAGATCATCTAGTAGTAAAGATTTTTGCATTGCTCTTGTTTTATAAGATTGTGTGCCATTTCTAAATGGTAGTATATGCTCAGCATGTTTACAAGTTGGCATAACGACAATCCAATTATCAAATGCGCCAGCAATATGTAAAGGTGATGAATCGTTAGTTACAAGCACCTTTGATAATGATATAAGAGCAATAAGTTCACCTAATGTTGTTATATCTCTGAAATCATAACCACCTGGGGGGCAAGTAACTGGAAGATAACCTTGTTTTTCATCAATTGTTTTACCAATAAGAACTACTGACAATTTTTCAGATAAGCCGTCAATCACTTTTTGCCACCACTCAATTGGAAATGTTTTACTTGGCCACCATTTTCCTGGATGAACAAGTACCATTTTTTTATCATGTGGCTTATCTTTCATCATATCAATAACTGATGCAACATCTTCAACATCAAGTTTAAGTTTAATAGTTTTGTCTTCGTTTGGAATAGTTCTTTTTATCATTGACATTGTTGCAAAATCTGTTGGATGAAAAAGAACGTGTGATAATTTATGTTCAGTTTGCTCATCATCTGGGCAAGTATGCATTGTGATTACAGCATCTTGCATACCTTTCCATTGATCATAATCGAAAACTGGCATATCAAGATGTTCAAACAATCTTGGAAAATGAGTAACAACAAATATGTTAGCATCTGGATATAATTTTTCAGTATATCTAATTGCTGGTTCAGCACAAAGTTGGTCTCCCATACCTGCAGTTACAGATATTAATATATTTCTTTGATAATTATATTCTGGTGAGTCTATTTTCCATTGTTCAATATCTTTTTTTAGAACATCTAAAAGAATTTCTTTTGGTGCACCAGCATAATGAACAATATATGAATCAAGTCTTGAAATTCCCATAAATTTATCTAACATATCCATCCTATTAAATTTATATTCAAGATCAAACATGTCAATTTTATCGTTAATAATTCTAA